>Ga0154689_1019_pt10 | contig 16831 bp, 19 predicted proteins | sample Rifle2008BG13ft_FD_116118 | JGI IMG/M metagenome (GOLD analysis project Ga0154689, IMG submission 116118) | Planctomycetes bacterium RBG_13_44_8b
CTGCGCTGTCCAGTTATGCAAACAGGTGGATATAATGTTCGTCCTCGGCGGTTTGCACAGCGCAAATACCAAAAAATTGGCCGAATTGTGTAAAAAATACAATTTTCAAACGTTTCATTTACAAAATTGGAAAGAACTTGACAAAAGTACTCTCCGCGGTAAAGATATTGCCGGCGTAACAGCAGGCGCTTCTACGCCGCAATGGATTATAAGCGAATTTGTTGACAACCTCAGGAAAATCAACGGCAAAAAAATGAAGAAATAGGCCCTTGTGTCGAGAGACATAAGGGATAAAAGGAATGTAACTATCGGGGGATAGGTACACATTGGTCAGGAAGGCCAATGTGTTTTTGTATCGGTTTTGTGCGACGTCGCACAACAGTTTGTCGCGTTTAAAGCGGATGTGGAGGGCGCGACAGGCTGATTAAAATACTCCACGAAAAAGGAAAGTGTTATGGTTGATAGAAATATTGTTAAGAAATTAGGTTTCACTCCAGAGGAACTCGACTCCAAGGTAAACGAACTATTCGGCAACGCGGAAGAAACTCTCCTGACAGAGGCTCTCGAAAAGAAAGTTGACGTACTGGCACCGGGGAACATCCTCAAAGGCAGAATCCTGCAGCGTATCGGAAACGATGTAATTCTCGAAATTGGTCTTAAAAGCGAAGGCGTTGTGGAAGCATCGGAGTTCGACGATGCGGAGGAAATTCAGGCCGGCAGCGAGATAGAAGTGCTCCTTGAAGAAGTTGACTCCGGCGGACTCATACTGCTGAGCAAAAGAAAGGCCGACCGAATCAGGGGCTGGGAACGCATCGTATCTACAAAAAAGGAAGGGGATATTGTAAAAGGTCCGGTCATCCGCAGAATAAAAGGCGGATTGCTCGTCGATATCGGCGTGCCGGTATTCCTGCCGGCTTCGCAGGTGGATATTCGCAAGCCGGGCGACATCAGCAGATTTATCGGGCAGGAAGTTACCTGCGAAATACTGAAAATCGATACTGAAAACAAAAACATCGTCATTTCGAGAAGAAAAATCATCGAAGAGACGAGGGTTGCCAGCAAGGAAAAGCTGTTGGCGGAAATCGAAATCGGACAGCTAAGAAAGGGCGTTGTCAAAAACATCGCGGACTTCGGCGTATTCGTCGACCTCGGCGGACTCGACGGCCTGCTTCATATATCCGATTTGAGCTGGGGCAGGGTCTCACATCCTTCGGAGGTTGTTCGCCTCGACCAGGAAATCGAATGTATCGTTATCGGAGTAGATAAAGAAAGCGAAAGGGTCTCTCTGGGACTAAAGCAGAAAAAGGCCAGTCCGTGGGAAAATATCGAATCGAAATATCCGGTCGGCGCCAAAACAAAAGGCACTGTAGTCAATGTTATGAATTACGGCATATTCGTAAGGCTCGAAGAGGGTGTCGAAGGACTGGTACACATCAGCGAAATGAGCTGGACAAAGAAAATCAATCATCCCGGAGATATTTACAAGCTCGGAGACGAGATTGACATTATTATCCTCGAAGTCAACAAGGATAAGCAGGAAATATCCCTCGGAATCAAACAGCTCGAAATAAATCCGTGGACGGTTGCTTCGCAAAAATATCCTGCCGGTACGATTGTAACTGTAAAGGTAACAAGTCTTACAAACTACGGCGCTTTTGTCGAAATCGAGCCGGGCATCGACGGATTGATTCACATCTCTGACATAAGCTGGACAAAGAAATATAATCATCCGGGCGAGGCCCTGCAGAAAGAGCAGCAGATTAAATGCGTCGTCCTCGAAGTCAACGAAGAAAAACAGCGGATATCATTAGGCATTAAGCAGCTTGCCGAAGACCCGTGGGTACACGCGATACCGGAAAAGTATCTGCCGGGACAAATCGTAAAAGGCAATGTTACAAAAATAACGAATTTCGGAGTTTTTGTCGAACTTGAGCCTGACCTCGAAGGGCTGCTTCATATCTCTGAAATAGCAGACCATAAAATAAACAGTCCGCAGGACGTTGTAAAACCCGACCAGGAAGTTGAAGTAAAAATTCTCAGGGTTGACAGCGACTCGAGAAAAATCGGGTTGTCTATGCGAAGAGTCAAATGGGCCGAAGAAGACCAAAAGCATACGACCGAACAGGCGGAGCCGACAGCAGAGCAGGCACCGGAAAGCTCATTTGATGAAAGCAACAGCCTTTCAATTCCGCCGATAAACGAGCCTCAAGAAGCAACGGACGAGGCTGAAAAAACAGAATAAATTACTGTCGCTAAAGTACCAAAGAGCCGTTTTTCAGCTTGAAAAACGGCTTTTTTTGTTTGCCCGCCCTGTAAAAAAAAGCCGCTAATTTCAATCGTATTATCAAAATTGAAAACGCCGGACGTGGTTAATACAGACCCGAATCTGGACGATATTAGAGGTGAAACCCCCTCTGCTTCTTGCGAAGCAAGAGAGGGGGACAGTTAAAGTCCTATAAAGGAAATTGAGTTATGACAGTTTTTGATATAACAATAAAAGACTACCTGACGGAAATAGATGAGGCGCCGCTCCTGAACTGGCAGCAGGAATGCGAGCTTGCCAAGCGAATAATTGAAAACGACGACCCCGAGGCTCGCGACCGGCTTACGAGAAGCAACTTGAGATTGGTGGTCAGTATCGCCAAGAGATTCGCCACCGGCCAAATGTCGCTGAGCGACCTCGTAGAGGAAGGCAATCTTGGTCTTATCCGCGCAATAGATTCTTTTGACCCGTCTATAGGTGTTCGGTTCAGCACTTATGCGGCGTGGTGGATAAAACAAAGTATCAAGCGCGCTCTTTTGCTCGACAGCGGCCCGATATCGGTGCCGACATATATGGTTGAACTTGTCAATCACTACAGGCAAGTTGTTGCCGACCTTCAGGGCGGTCTTGCCGAGGCGCCGAGTCCTGCAGAAATAGCGAAAGAAATGAAACTGCCGCTCAAAAAAATAAATGCGATAAGAGAAATAGTCGATTCGGTCAACACGCCGCTGCAGGCCGAATCGCCCGAAACACATCAAACTTTCGAAGAAACACTGCCGCAAATATCACACCAGCTTCCGGAAGATGAACTGGCAACCGCCGAGGAACTCCAAAAAGCCGTTAAACTGCTCGATAAGCTCGAAAAAAGACAAGCCGAGATACTGAGACTCAGGTTCGGAATCGATGGCACAGAACCATTGACTTTGAAGCAAATAGGTGCTAAACTCGGCCTGACACGTGAGAGGGCAAGACAGCTTCAGATAAGCGCCCTTAAACGGCTTAACGAACTTATGAGCGAATAAATTTGGAAAACGGCAGCGTAAATCTAACCGAATACATCAGAGATATACCGGATTGGCCTAAAAAGGGCATTCTGTTTCGGGATATCACTCCGTTACTGGCAAATCCAAAGGCTTTTGCCTGTGCCGTTGATGTCCTGGCCGGGCGCTATAAAAACAAGAATATCGATTATGTCGCGGCAGTCGAGGCGAGGGGTTTTATCTTTGGCGCCGCCGTCGCTGCAAAGCTGAATGTCGGCTTTGTGCCAATTAGAAAAAAAGGAAAGCTTCCCTTTAAGACAGACTCTATTACCTACGACCTCGAATACGGCACCGACACGCTTCAGGTACACATCGACGCCGTTAAAAAAGGCTCAAGTGTTCTTATGATTGACGACCTGCTCGCAACCGGAGGGACTATGGCCGCTGCCTGCAAACTCATCGAAAAAATAGGCGGCCAAATTGCGGGTATCGCATTTCTCATCGAACTGACGGCTCTACAAGGCAGAAAAAAAATAGCCGATTATAATATCTCAGTAGAATTGTCTTATTAGTCGCGAGAAACCCATGCGAAAAATCGAGGCAAAAATCCCGACCCGTCCCAAAAGCAGTTATACGATAGACATCGGCACAGATTTTCTGCCGAGCGTCCTTACGAAGATAAAAACGCTTTTGCCGAAAAAGAATTTCTTTGTAATCACAGATGCAAATGTTGCCAGGGCAGGCTATCTCAAAAAACTTACCAAAAACAGCAAACTGCCCTGCTATATAATTTCTCCAGCCGGCGAGAAGTCAAAGCATATCAAAACCGTTACGAAAATTATCGAAAGTATGGAGAAAAAAGCGTTTGGCAGAGATTGCGCCGTAGTCGCTCTGGGCGGAGGAACTGTCGGCGATATTGCAGGATTTGTCGCTGCCATTTACAAACGAGGTGTTGGCGTTGTTCAAATTCCGACAACCACCGTCGCACAGGCAGATTCTGCCATCGGCGGAAAAACAGGCGTCGATTCTTCGAGCAGCAAAAACGCTTACGGCTCTTTCTGGCACCCGGCTGCGGTTTATATCGATGTAAGCACATTAAAAACTCTCGACCAAAAACAATTTAACGCAGGACTCGTCGAAACCGTAAAACACGCTCTTATAGCTGATGAAAAATACTTCAAATACCTGCAAAAAAACCTGAAAGCTATTCTCGCAAGAAAATCCGGCCCGCTTGAATATATCGCGGCTAAAAATTGCCAAATAAAAGCTGCTGTCGTCGAGACCGACCCTTATGAAAAAAATAAAAGAAGAATTCTCAACTACGGTCATACAATCGGTCATGCCGTTGAGTCTGCAAGCAATTACAAACTTCTGCACGGCCAGGCCGTGGCGATTGGAATTATCGCCGCAAATATTATCGAGAAAAAACTCGGCCTCGGCGGTGAAAAAAGGCTTACAGAGCTTAAAAAACTGTTTAAGCAGTTAAATATCAGCCTGAAAATCCCAAAATCGATTACAAAACGGCAAATTCTTGATATAATAAGCAGGGACAAAAAAGCCGTGAATAAATGGCCGCGATTTGTACTGCTCGAAAAAACAGGCAAAGTGCTGTGCAAAAAAGGCAATTATGCTCACAATGTAAAATGTAAAATCGTTGAAGAAGCGATAGATATTTTATTAAAACAGAGTTTTTAGGATTCACCCTCACACCAATTGAAGAACGATATGTATTATGTGTATATTTTAAAAAGTAGAAAAGACTATAATTTTTATATAGGTTCCACTAATGACCTCAAACGCAGAATGCGTGAACACAAGTCAGGACTGGTTTTTTCCACAAAATCAAGAAAACCCTTGCAATTAATCTATTATGAAGCGTACAATGCCGGGAGCGATGCAAGAAAAAGAGAACATAATTTAAAATTAAGATCCAGGGCTTTTGCCCAGTTAAGAAAACGAATTAAAGAAAGTTGTATAATTTAACAATTGGTGTGAGGGTAAAATGTTCAGAGAACAAATTAAAGTCCTTGATTGCACTATCCGGGACGGCGGGCTTATTAACAACCATTATTTCACTGACAAGTTTGTCCGAGCGGCATATAAAGCTGTCTCGGATGCAGGAATAGATTATATGGAGATGGGCTATCGCTCCTGCAGAACCTTTGCACCGGAGAGCGATTACGGCCCCTGGAAATACTGCGACGACGAAAAAATCAGCGAAATCATCGACGGGGTCGAATCGAACACAAAAATCTCAATTATGGTAGATGCTCATCGCGTTGCCGAGCAGAAATTCAAACCTGTCGACCAAAGCCCGGTCGATATGATAAGAATTGCAACTTATGTAAAGGATATCGACAAGGCGATTGCAATGTACAACATCGCTCATGACCTCGGCTATGAAACAACTATGAACATAATGGCGGTCTCGGCGGAAATTGAAAAAGACCTTATCGAGGCCCTTCAGCAGATTGCTGAAACAGATGTCGGTGTCGTCTATGTCGTTGACAGCTACGGTTATTTCTACTGCGAACAGATTGAGCACATTGTAAAACTCTACCAGAAATATCTGCCCGGCAAGGAAATAGGCGTCCATTGTCATAACAATCAGCAACTTGCGTTTGCAAACACAATCGAAGGAATCATACACAACGCCAATTATGTTGACGGCTCGTTATATGGTATTGGAAGAGGCGCCGGCAATTGCCCGCTCGAACTTATTATGGGATTTTTGAAAAATCCGAAATTCAGGCTTTCGCCCATTTTGAAGATAATCGAAGACTTTATGCTCCCTATGCGCGATGAAATCGAATGGGGCTATATGATACCATATGCGATTACCGGAATACTTAACGAACACCCCAGAGCGGCAATAGCGATGCGAAAGACAAAGGACAAGGATAAATACGCGGAATTCTACGAACAAATACGCGATATGGCGTAACAGGCTTTTTATTTTATAAGCGCAACAAAAAGGGGTTCAGAATCTTCTTCTTCCGAACCCGCCTTTTTGCTTCACCGGTTGTACAAAAACATCTATCTTCTTCCAGTAACCAATATAAATAAAACATAGAACCACTTCAACAAAAATTTGTGGAAATTTGAGATTTTTTTAGGAATATAGTATATCCAGATTCATCTGTTGGTTGTTTTTTCAGCGCAACAAAAAAGGGTTCAGTTTTAGCTGAACCCTTTTCGTTTCACCGTATTTGTAATTCTATCTTCTTCTTCGCATAGAAGCTAATACACCAATACCGAGTAACGCCAGTGTTGCCGGCTCAGGTATAGGGGTCTGCTCTGTGCAGAACTCCACGCTGCCCAAAAATGAAATCTTAAAACCGAAATCGCCGCTTTGGCCGATTTCTATTGGAGAGCCTGTGCCAACAGAATAGTCAATTGTTCCGAGCCAGCCGGTACCGCCATTAGGTATCTCTTGTCCGCCGCCGAGCACAGATGGCTGAATTATTTCGAATACCCAGTCGTCAGGAGCTATTACGCTTGTAGAAATCGTGAAGTTTTTGGTCATTCCAATAAGTATTTGATAACCTGTCCAATCAAACGTTGTCTGGTTGTCCACAGTTTCAATAATCCAGACGGTCGGGTCTTCTTCGGTATCGGTAGTAAAATCTCCCTCCACATGTGCCGGAGCCCAGTATTGGGTGCCGGCCATCGAAAGTGTGTACTCACCAGAACCGCTGTCATAATTCCATGCCGGTGTGTCCATTACAATAGCGCCATCGCCGTCATCATCGCAGTTCCAGTCTACAATATCCGCGCTGACTACAGAAACGGAAAGCAAACAGACCGCAAGAAATGCGATTAATATATTCTTCTTCATAACTTTATGCCTCCATTTAACAGATGTTTTAGATTTCCTAAAGCATCTCCAAACCTGCCCAATATTACAAATATAATACACTATAAGCAGGCTGCTTGTCAACAACAATTTTTCTGCGACCGATAAAATATTGTTTTTCAGGGATTATACGGTCTGTATATCCACAATATTCTGTATGATAGGCATTAAAAATTGACACAAGTTCAATTTAAGCAGCGGGTTAAGCGAAAGAGCTTGCCCCCACACCTATTTATGTTATGCCGGCAAGACCCAAAAACAGTCAAAATGGCTCTGGCCGGTTTTAAAAATGTCTAATAATAGCGTAAATAGGTGTGGGGGCTTGCAAAAACCGCCTGTTTTATATAAAATTATCCCTCTTTTTAAACTGGTAAATATCTTATGTTTGATTCATTGACCGAAAAATTTAATAATGTTTTCCGCACATTGTCCAATCGCGGCAGGATTACCGAAGCCAACATTGGCGATGCGATGAACGATGTTCGCAAAGCCTTGCTCGAAGCGGACGTCAATTACCACGTCGTCAAGCAGTTCTGTAAGGATGTCCGAACCGCCGCTATAGGCGCTGACGTTATAAAGTCGCTGCGGCCCGGGCAGGTGATGGTAAAAATCGTCAACGATGAGCTGACAAAGCTTATGGGCCCGGCTGACCCCAAAATTTATTTCGTCTCGCCCGGCCCAACCGTAATTTTGCTTGCCGGTTTGCAGGGCAGCGGCAAAACCACAACCGCAGGCAAGCTCGCAAAATACATTGTCTCAAAAGGCAAAAAACCTCTCCTCGTCGCAGACGACCTGCAAAGGCCGGCAGCGATTGACCAGCTTGTAATCCTCGGCGAACAGTTGAATATCGATGTCTACAGCGAACAAGGTGCAAAAGACGCTGTAAAAGTGGCTAAAAAGGCCTTAAACCACGCAAAGGACAGTAACTACGATGTTGTCATTCTCGACACCGCAGGCCGATTGCACATCGACGAGGAAATGATGACCGAGGTCGCCGATGTTGCCAAAGCGACAAACCCTCATCAGATTTATCTTGTTTGCGATGCAATGACAGGCCAGGACGCCGTCAACAGCGCAAAGGAATTTAATGAAAGGCTTGAGCTTGACGGCGTGATTCTCACCAAGCTTGATGGTGATGCAAGAGGCGGAGCGGCGCTGAGCGTCAAAGCCGTTACAGGAAAGCCAATCAAATTCATCGGCGTTGGTGAAAAATTAGACAAACTCGAAGAGTTTCACCCCGACAGGATGGCAAGCAGAATTCTCGGTATGGGCGATGTCGTTTCGCTCGTTGAAAAGGCTCAGGAGCAGTTTGACGCTGCAGAGGCCGCCAAGATGCAGCAAAAAATGGCTAAGGGGACTTTCGGTTTTGACGATTTTTTAAAGCAGATGCAAAGTGTCCGGAAAATGGGCGGAATGGCCGATATGCTCAAAATGCTGCCTGGAATGAGTGGAAAAATGGCCGATTTTGACATAGATGACAAGGAAATGGTGAAAATTGAGGCAATAATTCACTCAATGACACTTGAGGAAAGAAAAAATCCGGATATAATCAACCCTTCGCGCAGGAGGCGCATTGCCGCAGGCTCAGGGACAGACCAGTATGATGTATCCGGTTTGATAAAGACTTTCGAGCGGAGCCGCGGTATGCTCAAGGCGCTTTCCGGCGGAGCAATGGGCGGTTTTAAGGCCCTGATGAGCGGCGGCGGTATGGACGCTATCGGCTCGATGATGAGTCGAGGAAGAAAAATAAAGCAGCGCTCGAGAAGAAAACAGAAAATCAGAAGAAAGGGCAAAATAATACGCCGGTAGAACCGAAACCATTTACGGTGAGCCCGTCGAAGCCAACGCTGACGGAGTTTCTGGAAATAGTCGCAATTAAAACCGACGACGTTTTCGGAAAACAGTTCAGAAGTCTTTTTGCCGACAACAAAGGCTCTGCCGAGCTGGCGATGCTCGTAAGCCCGACGAAAGATGAAGTCAGCCAGCTTAGAAAAGCTGTTGCGATAATGACCGAGGCCGAAAAGAAGAACGCTGAAACCCTCGGCGACCTGCAGGTCGGAAAAATAGCCGAAGATGCGAAAATCGACCCTGCTTTGCTGGCGATTTTCATTAACGGCTATTCTTTATATTTGAAACGTGTTTCCTGACGGCACAGTGCCTGACGGAAAATTGATTATAAACGGAAAGGAAAAATTATGGCAGTAAAATTAAGACTTACGAGAATGGGGCGAAGGCATAAGCCTTTCTTCCGCCTCAACGCGATTGAGTCGCGTAATCCGAGGGATGGGAAAATCCTCGAAAAGCTCGGCCACTACGACCCGATCGAGAAAGACCCCGAAAAACAGGTGGTCCTCAACAAGGAAAGAATCGAGTACTGGCTCAGCATTGGTGCAATCCCCAGCGAGACTGTCGCACAAATGATTGAAAAAATCGGTATCGTCAGCAAGCACTACCAGCATGCTCAGGAAAAGAGAAAAAGAGCCAGACAGCTCGCAAAGAAAAAAGGTATAGTTTTCGATAACACGCAAAGGACCCAGGCAAAGAAGCTTGCTGAAAAGGCCGAGGCTGATATAAAGGCCAATGCCGATGCGGAAGCGAAAGCCAAAACTGATGCGGAAGCAAAAGCTGATACCGCCGAAGAGAAAAAGGCCGAATAGGTAAAGTAAAAAAGTGATGAGAATAGATATTCTTACGCTTTTCCCTGAAATGTTTGCTTCGCCGCTGGGTTTTTCAATCGTAAAAAGAGCTCAGCAGCGGGGTTTGGTAAATATAGTTCTTTCAAATATTAGAGATTTCGCCAAAGACAGCTATAAGAAGGTTGACGATGCCCCTTACGGCGGCGGAGTTGGAATGGTTTTGATGTGTCAGCCTGTTTTTGACTGCTTTGAAAATGTTCAAAAACAGGACTCGGCCTCCGGGCGAGTTATTCTGCTGACGCCTCAGGGCAAAAAGTTCGACCAGAAACTTGCGAAAGAATTTGCCGCTGAAGAAAGGCTTATTTTTATCGCGGGTCATTACGAAGGTTTTGACGAAAGGATAAGGCTCGGCACAGGCGCACTAGAAGTTTCAATCGGCGATTACGTTCTCAGCGGCGGAGAATTGGCCGCAATGGTTATAATCGATGCGGTGATAAGACTCCTGCCCGGCACTCTGGGTGATGAAGACTCGGCTGCAAACGATTCTTTCAGCGATGGTCTTTTGGAATATCCGCAGTACACAAGGCCGGAGGAATTTAAGGGTATGAAAGTTCCGTCCGTACTGCTGAGCGGAAATCATAAGGAAATAGAAAATTGGCGAAAACAGCAGGCGCTGGCGAAAACCAAAAAGCAAAGACCAGACCTGCTCGGTAATTGAAAATTGAATAATTAAAATTGAAGATTTAAAAAGTATTCGCCGCAGGCGATTCCGAAAATCTTCAATCTACAATCTTAAATCTTAAATTGTAATAAGGAGTATAAAAGTGAAAAACGTATTACTCGATGCAGTAGAAAAGAAAAGTCTCAAGGCGAAGCTTCCGTACTTCGAAATAGGCGATACGGTTGACGTGCACTGCAAAATTGAGGAAGGGAACAAAACTCGTACTCAGATATTTACCGGCATCGTAATAGCCAGAAAAGGCAGAGGCATTAACGAAAGCTTTACCGTACGAAGAATCGTAGATGACGAAGGCGTCGAAAGAAACTTCCCGCTACATTCGCCTTATGTTGTCGATATTAAACCTGTCCGAAGCGGAAAAGCAAGAAGGGCAAAGCTTTATTACCTCAGAAAGCGCAGCGGAAAGAGCGTTAAGCTTTCAGAAAAACGAACTGAGCATACTACCGTTAAATCTTAAACTTGCTCACTTGAGGTATGGTTGTGCTTTTTGACAGAAAAAGGAGGAAACTGTTTTCTGACAACTACCTGTTCGGCAGATGGGGGCAAAGGCAGTGCGAAAAGTTCCTGAAAAGAAAGGGCTACAGGACTCTTACAAAAAATTTTTCCTGCAGAGGCGGCGAAATCGACCTTGTTATGACGGCCAAGGGCGGCACAGTGGTTTTTGTGGAAGTCAAAACCAGAAAAAACGAGAATTTCGCCGAGGCCGAAGCTGCGATTACTTCGGCCAAAAAGAGACGAATGAAAAAAGCAGCAAATCTTTTTGCAAAAAAATATAAACTTGATGACAAACCCCTGCGTTTCGACGTGGTAATAGTAATAGCCGATGAAAAAGGCAAACCTCAAATGAGACATTATGAAAACGCTTTTTGAAAACCAAATCTTGTCTCAGAAAACGCCCCTGGTTGTTCTGGTTACGGTTATTATTGGCGTTTTGGCTTTTTCGTTTCAGGGCTCTCGCGGAATATGGCAGCCGGACGAAGGCTATTATGTCGGCGCTGCTGTAACAATGCTAAAAAATAATAACCTCCTGGTCCCGAAAATCAGTAATGAAATATTCCTCGAAAAACCGCCTATGCTTTACTGGCAAATCATCTCGGGAATAGAACTCCTTGGTCGAAATGAATTTGCCTGTCGATTTTTCAACGCTGTCTTCTTTGCCCTGACTGCTCTTCTGACCGGCCTGCTTGCCAACGATATATTCAAAAACAAATTCAACGCTTACCTTGCCGCCTTTATCTATGCGACTATGGTAGTGCCATTTACTGCCTCCAATTTCATAACGCCGGATACATCGCTGACTCTATGGACGACCCTGACAATCCTCTTTTTCTACAAAAGCCTTAACATCGAAAAACCTACTGCCGGTTATTTTAAAATCCTTATGTGCATCGCTCTGGGTCTTGGTTTTTTAACAAAGGGTCCCGCCGTCCTTATTCCCTGTACAGGGATGTTCATATACCTAATGTTGACAAAGCAGTTCAAAAAATTCTTTCTTTCACCTTCGTTTCTGCTTGGTGCGGTATTGTTCCTATCAATAGCATTAAGCTGGTATGCTTATATTTCTTTGAAAATCCCCGGTTCAACGGCTTATTTTTTCGACAACCAGCTATGGGGGCGATTAGTATCCGAAAAATACCACAGAAACCCCGAATGGTTTAAAGCTCTTATGTATATTCCTGTGATTTTTGGTGGTGCATTACCTTGGCTGATTATCTGGCCCGGCTACACAGAAAAAATGAAATCTGTCTTGAGTAAAAACTGGTGGAAACAACTGCCGCAGCAGCCTGGAAAACTTTTCCTGACAACTATGCTCCTTGTGCCGCTGCTGGTTCTCTCGCTGGCAAGTTCAAAACTGCCCCTTTACTGCCTGCCGTTGTTTCCAATCCTGGCCGTTATCGCATCATATCTCTGGACAGATAAAATATCGTTCTGGATGCAAAACGTAAAAACAAAGCCTTTAACAGTCGCCCTTTTCCTGTTATGGATACTGCTTCTCTTAAGCGGCAGATTTACTCTGGGACACTTCTACAACACCCCAAAAGACACCCGTGCGCTCTGGACCGAAATCGGCGATTACATTCCAAATGAAAAATACGAAATTGTAACTCTCGACAAACGCGCAGACGGCCTACTTTTCTATGGCGCTATGGAAGTCGAAAACGTAACCCGAAAAAAAGACCCTTACCCGACTTTTTCAATGCCCGAAACTATTGAATCGGAAATCACCGAAATAATTAAGGATAACCACCTGTATTTATTCATAATCGAAAAAGAAAATAGATTTGTTAATACTTTAGAACTTCTTAAAACTTATTTTGGCAATATAAAAACTGTAATCCTTAAACACGAAAAATGGCTGATAATTGTCGACCCGAAAAATCTCAAAGAAAAATGAAACTTATCGATTCACACGCACATTTGACTTTTAAAGAACTGGCAGGTTCTATTGACAGTGTCCTGCAAAGAAGCATTGCTGCCGGCGTTATCCAGTGCATTACAATAGGCACCGATACCGAACAAAACGAACAGGTAATCGCAGCGATAAGCAAATACGAAAATCTCTTCGGCACAGTCGGTATTCATCCCCATTACGCATCTGATATTTCAATTTCTGATATAAACAAGGCAAAAGAATTTGCAAAACACAAAAACATCGTTGCCATCGGCGAAACGGGACTCGATTTCCATTACAATCTCTCAAAACAAACCGACCAGAAAATCCTCTTTGTAAATCTGCTCGAAATTGCCGCCGAAAGAAAACTGCCGGCAGTCATTCACAGCAGAGACGCCTTCGGCGAGACGATGGAGATTATCGACAGGTTCAAAGACGGCCTGCCGAAAGTTGTTTTTCACTGCTGGGGCGGAACAGCCGAGCAGACGAAAATTGTTCTCGACAAAGGTTTTTATATTTCTTTCACCGGCGTCGTTACGTTTAAAAACGCCGACCAGACAAGAGAGGCGGCAAAAATTGTGCCTCTCGAAAAAATGATGCTCGAGACAGACTGCCCCTATATGTCGCCTGAACCTTTACGAAAGCAGAAGATAAACGAGCCGGCCTTATTAGTTTATACGGCCCAAAAAATAGCGGAGTTGAAACAGATGCCGCTGGAAAAATTTGCCGATGAAGTAACCAAAACCACAAAAAAATTTTTCAGTCTGCCATAACTTAATCTGTCAGTTTTTCCGGATTTGCGACGAGATTTATGATGTCAATAAGAAACTTAGCGGCGTAATCATAATTTACTATTCGACCGTCAGCGGCAAGGCCGAATTCAATAAATTTTCCTATTTCCGCCTTTCCATCGTAAAATACCGGTTCTTCAAGGATTTTGCCCACAGAGACAATACCGCACTGGCCGGGCGACGGGATTGCAAAAAAAGAATCTATCTCGAACATTCCAAGTACGGTCAGTGTTATACACGCACCTGAAAGTTCATCAAGACTTAATTTGTCATTCCTTGCTTTGTCAATAAGTTCAGCCATTTGGCGTGAAATATCCGCCAGATTTTTAGTTTGCACATCTTTGATTACAGGCGTAACCAAACCCTTGACGGTGGAAACGGCAAAGCCGATATTAACGCTTTCGGCAATTTCAATATGCTCGCCTCTGAAGGCTCCCGCCATTAACGGATTTTTTTCGACTGCGACAGCTATCGCACGTATGAAAAAATCGTTCATCGAAATTTTCATTCCTAATTTTTTGCTGAGCGGCCGACGAATTTGGGCTAACCGGCTTATATCCGCCTTGGCCTGAATATAAAAACAGGGCTGAGTTTGTTTCGATTCGAGCATACGCTGACCGATGAGTCGCTGAATTCGGGTTAGCGGTATGCTTTTTTTGGCTGTCATTGGCACAAGCATTTACTCAGCAAGAATTATCGATTTCATTTCGCCAAGATACAAACTGCCTTCGGTGGCGATTTTCAATGTGCCGTCAGGCCTTATGAAAAAGGCTGAAGGGACGCCTCTAATATCACTGAAAGGCGAAGGTAAAGGACCTTGATGGGAAATGACCGTATAGGTCATATTCTTTTTCTCCGCCGCTGTCCTGACAACCTCTGCAGGCTCATTTGAAATCGCAAGCATCGCCAGTTTGTCTTCGCTTATTATTTCTCGAAGCGCTATAAGAGAAGGAATTTCCTGAACACAAGGCCGGCACCATGTCGCCCATATAATCACTAAAACATTTTTGCCGCGATAGTCGCTAAGGCTGTGTGTTTTTCCATTGATATCTTTCACCTTAAAATCCGGCATCTTTTTGCCGTAGTAGCCCGCAAGTATCGGATTCCAGGAACTTCGGCGGGATATAACTTCATCAAGAGATTGTGATGATTTAGCCGATGTCGAACTTTCGCCTGAAGAAGACGGCTTATCCGGGCTGCTCTTGCGGCAGCCGGTCGGTACAATCGCAATCAAAACACAAAAAATCAGAGCTTTTTTAACTACGGCATTTAACATTATATTTGTCCTTGAGATTGTCATTAGTCATCTGTCTGTTCTTTCATAAAAAAGCCTCGACCATTATCGAGACCCGTAAAGAGCAGCTCGAACCGCTCATCTTTCTTGATTCGCTCGAAATTATCGCCCGTAGCGGTAATCCCGCTGCCTGCCGAATATCCGGCGTAAATATCATTTATGTCGTCAATAACATCTACGTTTCTGCCGAAATAGTATATAAATGAGGCGTTGGCTTTGCAATAGCCAATCACATCCCGCCCCTCTGCCAAAACTTTAACGTTATGCGCAAAATCCTGAATCACATAATTATGGTCTTCTTCGTCTCCCTTATCAATGAACTTCGTCGCGGTAATTGCCAGCACAATTATCACAACGATATTGGCAATGATAAAGTTTTTTGCAAATTTTTTACTGTACGCCTTTCGCACAAAAATCATATCGTCAAGAATAATCCCCGCAAGAATTGCCATTGCCGGCATTATCGGTAAAATATAATGCTGACGTTTCCCGCCGCAAAGGCTCATCGCAACAATTCCCGCAACAAACCAAAGCCAGTAATAGGTAATTGTCCGGTGTTTCTCTTCCCATATCCTGTAGAACGGCGATGCAATCGCAAGAGGTATAAACGCACTGAACGGCAGCAAATAGACAAACATCACGCCGAAATAATAATAAAAAGGTTTTTCGCCCGAAGCGTATTCGCCGGCCGCTCTGCCAAGAAACTCATTCTTCCAAACTTCAACCGCCCCCGGCTGTTTTAGAAAAACTGCTATCGGCCAGGGCAAAAATATCACTAAAAACAAAATCGGCCCTGCTATCGGCAGCAGTTTGCCGATAAGTTTCCATTCACGAAAGAACGCAAAGTAAAGAAACAAGGCCGGAAAAATCAGCAGCAGAGGCGCAGGTCCCTTGGCCAGCATCGAAAGAGCGAAACTTATCCAGAAAATAAGCATACAGTAAACCTGTTTCTTTCGTGATTGCGATTTGACCGCCGAATAGAAACTCAACATCGCCATTGCGACAAAACAAGTCAGCGCCATCTCAGGCCTGCCCGTATGACTATACTTGACATAGCAAAGCGAAGTTGCCCAGATAAGAGTTGAAAATGCCCCCGCACCAAATCCCGCACTGTCACAGACAAAATAAAAAATTGCAATTGCCGAAAGAACCGCCAACGCTGCACTCGGCAGACGAACAATAAAATCGTTTACTTCGCCGACTGTTTTTGCCGCCGCCGCCGTCAGCCAGTAAGACAAAGGAGTCTTTTGCAATCGTACCTGTCCGTTAAACACCGGCACAGCCCAATCGCCGCTTTTAAGCATCTCCCTTGCAACAACGCCGACATAAGCTTCGTGATTACCGATTGATTTGCTGCCAAGCCGCCAAAATGCCGTTAAAATACAAACCCCCGCAACGACAACAAGAACAATTCCTTTTAGTCTTTTGCCGTCCATCTATCGGCTCAGTCCTGATTCATCAGCTTGATTATCTGCTCAAGGTCGTTGGCACATTCCACCGGTGCATTGCTGTATTTGCCGAGTTTATCCTTGTGATAATTCACCGTAACATTCGGGTCTTTAAGACAATGGCCGGTTAGTACGCACGCAACTGTCTCATTTGGTTTTATTACTTTCTCACTAAGCAGAACTTCCAGCCCCGCTATCGTCGCCGCCGATGCAGGCTCACACCCCAGCCCGAACTTTCCTATCAGCGCCTTTGCATCCATTATCGCCTCATCAGAAACCGCCCGTACAACTCCGCTGCAAACATCGATTGCCCGCAGGCACTTTTTCAAATTCACCGGCCGGGAAATCTCTATCGCCGAAGCACAGGTATGCGGCGAAAAATTCTTTGCCGTAAGCTCCGCGTAAAAATCGTCGATTTTTCTGTTATCAACT
>Ga0154689_1023_pt1 | contig 16600 bp, 17 predicted proteins | sample Rifle2008BG13ft_FD_116118 | JGI IMG/M metagenome (GOLD analysis project Ga0154689, IMG submission 116118) | Planctomycetes bacterium RBG_13_44_8b
ATAAACTGTTGCAACTCTACCTCTTCTTTTTATTTTAATTTTGCTTTGATGGCGCCAAGGAGACGCTCGTTTTTGACGGGTTTTTGGAACACGCCGGCAAGACCGAGCCGGCTGTAATCGATATTGTCCGTCATTCCGTCGCCTGCACCGCTTAAAAGGAAAATCGGCGATTTGTTGCCGATAAGCTTCAGCTCTTTGACGAAGCTGACGCCGGCATCGATCTCTTCCATCATCAAATCGACAAGAATCAGGTCGGGTAAATTTTCTTTATAAACCTTTAGTCCCTGCTCGGCACTTGTCGCCTCAACTACTATATAGCCGCTGGCTTCGAGAAACAAACGCATAGCATCAAGAAAATCAGGGTCGTCATCAATCGTCAGGATTACATATTTGCCGTCCCGCATATCGAACTCCTTTAAAAACAGGCAATTTCCTTGTTCAATTTATTAAAATTCTTTGTTTTGAGCAAGTCCGCAATAAAATCTACGGCCTTTTCCATATTAGCCTTTGCTTTTTCACTCAAACCAGCATCAAACCGGTTAAACTCATAGCCGCGAACACCGAGCATAAAGGCTTTTGCCTTTGAGCCGAAGAGTTTTTCGGCCAGCGCCATAACTTGTGCAGGTTCGACGCTATGACTTGAAAAACTTCCTTCCTGCCGAGCATTTAAAGGCTCAAAACTGAAAGGCTCAGGGCCGTTTGCCGAGGCATCGGCAAAAATAACGATATCATATTCAGTAATTTGGGCAGAATCTTCAACGGTTAGCTGATAATCCGCCTCGACGACAACATCGGGCAGATTTTTCGTTTCTATACTGTCGGCAACAGCAGGGCCTAAACCGTCATCCGCCCTTGCCGGGTTGCCGAAACCGAGCAGCAGGATTTTCTTATTGTTTGCCGTCATTCCTTTGTTTTACTCGTTATTTCATTGCCTTGTTCATCGTAAAGTGTAACTTTCAGCGGCATCTTTCCCATCGCATGGGTCGCACAGCTCAAGCAGGGGTCATAAGCTCTTATCGCAACTTCAATATGATTGAGCAAGCCTTCGGTAATATCCGCCACGCCGCTAATATGGTCGGCTGCGACCTGCCTGACAGCACGGTTCATCGGTTCGTTGTTGTTCGTAGTCGATACGATGAGATTTGCCATTACAACCTGGTCATCGTCATTGATTTTATAATGATGGAACAACGTACCCCTCGGCGCTTCGAGAAGGCCGATGCCTTCGTTTCTGCGCTCGCCTTTTACTACAAGGTCGTTGCCCTGCAAATCAGGGTCGTTTAAAAGCTCGTTGATTTTTTCGACCGAATGTAAAAGCTCGAGCATTCTTGCCCAGTGGTAGGCCATTGTTATATTGTTCGGTTTGTTGTTGGTAACGGCCATAAATTCCTGCCGGGCTTTTTCCGCTTCGGGCGTATCGATAAAGTCGCAGGTATTTACTCTTGCCAGCGGGCCGACACGGTACCAGCCCTTTTCAGGGCCGAGCGATTTTATGAACGGGAATTTCATATATGACCACGATTTTACTTCCTCGGCAATATAGTCAAGGTAGTCCGAACTATCAATCTGGTCGAATATTTTATTTCCCTCAGCATCGATTGCCCTTAGATTGCCATGATATAAATCCATCGCACCATCCTGACGGATAAGGCTTAAGTGGTTGGAATCGAACGAGCCGAAAGGCTTAAGTTTTTCAAGATTCTCGACGGTATAATCTTTTGCGATTTTCAGCGCACCTCTTGCCCATTCGAGTATTTGCTTAATGTCTTTTAGAAAGGTATCTCTTTCGGCAATGGAAAGATTTTTATTTATTCCGCCGGGGATTGCGCCAGTGCCGTGGATTTTCTTGCCTGCGGTTGCCTTGATAATTTCCTGGCCATACCTTCTCATCATTACGCCTTGTACGGCAAGGTCTTTGTGCTTTAATGCAACACCGATAACATTTCTTATTTTCGGGTCGGCGTCAAAGCCGAAAAGCAAGTCCGGCGAGCAGAGATGGAAAAAGTGCAATGCGTGCGATTGGAGTATCTGGCCGTAGTGCATCAGGCGGCGCATTTTCTCGGCGGTAGGGGTGAGTTTGTCGGCGCCGACGAGCATATCCACTGCCTTTGCGGCTGCAAGATGATGGCTGACAGGACAGATGCCGCAGAGCCTTTGGACAATCACCGGCATTTCCCAGTAAGGTCTGCCCTGGATAAATCTTTCGAAGCCGCGGAATTCGACAATGTGAAACCTTGCCTGCGTAACCTTGTTGTTTTCATCGAGCAGAATCGAGACCTTGCCGTGGCCTTCGACTCTGGTTACCGGTTCTATTATTACTCTTTTGCTCATTTATCACTCCAAAATAGTTCGACAAGCTCACTATAAAACGTGTCAATCGTATTTTATCAGCTCATAAGGCAGTTCGAGCGGCTTGTTATTCAAAAGCGCGACAAGTGCCTGCCAAATCGTATCAGCGCTCGGCGGACAGCCCGGCAGGGAATAGTCAATTTTTACAATTTCACTGCAGGGATAAACTCTGTCCAGACAAAGCGGGATTTCTTTATCATTAGGTATAATTTTTTGCGGGTTATGAACGGACGGCCCGTTAAGATAGGCCTCGTCGAGACATTCTTTCAGCGGTATAGTATTTCTCATAGCGGGTATATCGCCCATTATGGCACAATCGCCGAGGGCGATGAGAATATCGCAATGTTTTCTAAATTCCTGAAGAGTATGAACGTTTTCCTCGTTTCCGCAGCCGCCTTCGATGATACCGATAGCGCATCTGCCGGTAAATTCCTTTATGTCGTCGATGGGAGATTTGTCAAAATCGACCAGCTCGATAAGTTCTAAAATTCGCTCATCGATATCGAGAATTGACATATGACAGCCGAAACAGCCTGTCAGTGCCGCCGTTGCGATTTTTGGTTTTGCCATTTTTATATCCCTGCCAACTTAGTTTTTCTTTTTCTCTTCGATTTCCGAGCCAATCGGCTTTTTGTCGTATTTTCTCTGCCCGATGGGAATGGTAAACGCTGTTCGTTTTTTGATTATCGCACCGACCGGACAGACATCTGCGGCTTTATCTGTGATTTTAAGGTCGGTGTCTTTAAGATATTCTTCTGCGTTGACTGCAATTTTCCTTTCAGCGCCTCTGCCGACGAACTCAAAAACACCCTTGCCGTCGATAGTTTTGGAAGCCTCGACACACCTGCCGCAAAAAATGCATCTGTTATGGTCGATAAATATGTCTGGGTGCGTCGCATCAAGGTTCCTTTTCGGGTAGAAATAATCGAATTTTGGAGACAATATTCCAAGCCGATAGGCAAGTGCCTGCAGCTCACAATTTCCGCTTTTCTCGCAGAACATACAGAAGTGATTGCCTTCGATAAACAGCATATCAATAATATCGCGTCTGTTTTCGTCAAGCTCTTTGGTATTGTTTTCGACAATCATTCCTTCGGCAACGGGCTGGGTACAGGCAGTTTGCGGCCGGCCGTTGACAAGCACAGTACATACCCGGCAGCTTCCGTGCGGCACAAGTTCAGGATGTTGGCACAGTCGTGGAATATATATGCCGGCATCATCAGCGGCTTCGAGAATCGTCTGGCCGGGCTTGCCGGTCGTCTTAACACCATCAATTGTAAAAGTGATTTTCTCGCTCATTTTTACCCCCACACCAATGTTATTTTTAATAAAGATTTCGTTTTCATTTCTTTCCCTTAAATATTTTACCCTGCACCAATACATTGGTGTGAGGGGTGCATCCTTTATTTGTAAAGATTTCAGAACTTCTTTTTGCGATTTTTTCGGCATCGGCTAAAGCCTTTCTGATATCAAAGGCAGGCTGGAGCCCATCGGGAGATTTTTTGACCAATGCTTCATAATTTTTGCGGAAATTTTTTAGGGTCGTCAGTACCGGATTAGGCGAGGTTTGCCCCATACCGCAACGGCTGGTTGTTTTTACGCTTTCACCCAGTTTCTGCAGCATATCGAGGTCTTCCGGCTCACCTTTGCCAGCCAGAATTTTGTCGAGGTATTTTTTCAGCAGTACATTTCCAACCCTGCAGGGTGTACAGTAGCCGCAGCTTTCTTCTATAAAGAAGTCCATATATTCAGCGGCGATTTCGAGCATATTCCGCTCAGGCCCGAAGACGACTATAGCGCCTCCGGTTGCTAAATCATCATAGCAGATTGTTCGGTTGTAACCATTTTGGCCTACGAACTGGCCGCTCGGTCCGCCGACAAGAACTGCCTGTGCATCCTCTGCTCCTACTTCTTTTAACAATTCTTTGACCTTTACTCCGAGTGAAAGCTCGTAAACGCCGGGCAGTTTGCAATCGCCCGATACGCTCAAAAGTTTAGTGCCCGGACTGCTTTTAGAACCTTTCTCGACAAACCATCCGGCTCCCATTTCGAGTATCCGGGTTACGCAGCAGAGGGTCTCAACATTATTCACCGCCGTCGGGTTGCCGAGATAGCCTTTTTGTGCCGGGAATGGCGGTCTGGTTTTCGGGTCGCCTCGCAGGCCTTCGCAGGAACTTATCAGTGCGGTTTCTTCGCCGCAGATATAAGCGCCTGCGCCCATTTGAATTATGATATCGAAATTAAAACCCTTTTTACCGAGTATATCTTTGCCGAGGAGATTTTTATTTCTCCTGTCTTTCAAAACCTTTTCGAGCAATTTTCGCAGGTAGGTATATTCGCCTCTCACATAAAGAATTCCCGTCTCTGCTCCGATTGCATAGCCTGCAATTGTCATACCTTCGAAGAGCATATCTGCCCGTTCTGTAAGTATCACCCTGTCCTTGAAAGTCCCCGGCTCGCCTTCGTCGGCGTTGCAGATGATAAATTTTTTCTCGCCTTGCGCTGCGCGCGTAAACTGCCATTTCATTCCTGTCGGGAATCCTGCTCCGCCCCTGCCGCGAAGCCGGGCGGTTTTTACCTCGTTGATGACCTCGGCAGGACTTACGGCAAGGGCATTTTTCAGGCCTGCTTCACTTTTATATTCGGCAAAAATCACTGCGCCTTTTTTTCTTATACCGTTATGCACGCAGGAATGAACAATCTCGTCAGCATTATTGCCGTCGCCGAGACGATGTTTCAATTTTGACGGGTCATAATGTTTTTTAATATCAGCGACAATTTCTTTAACCTTGTCGGTGGAAAGATATGTTATAATTTCATCGTTGATAATTGCCGCCGGCGCCTGGTCGCACATCCCTATACAGGGTGTGTATTCGAGAGTTATTTTCCCGTCCGGCGTTGTCTGGCCGAAATCGATGCCGAGTTCCCTTTTAAACGCTTCTGCAATCGCATCTGCACCGGCCATTTTGTCGACAACATCATTGCACAGGCGAATAACGACCTTGCCTTTGGCCTCTTTCGAAAGAAACGCATAGAACGACACGACACTTTCGACCTCAACCCGCCGGCAGTTGACGCATTCAGCAATAATGTTCATTGCCTCGGAAGAAACCCGGCCAAACTGCTGCTGGACTGCCCGAACAATATCCATCATTTTCGAGCGGTCATTGCCGCAGCTTTGACAAATCCTTTTAATTTCGACTCGACTGAGCTTGTCGAAGTCAGCCTGAAGATTTTCACTCATATCTTGCCTCACAACTGTTCTTATCTTAAACACTGCCCCCGTTGTATACGAACCAGCCGGAAATTGAAGCAGACAGTATATTACTTTTATATGCCCGTGTCTATGAAAAACAGGGCTGAAACGTAAAGAAAAATTGTGTATCGAAAAAGACCTGTATATAATCGAAAATCGAGATTCGAGCATTTAAGGTTTAACGTTGCTATCTATCGGTAAAATAAGGCTTAATAACCCTGTCATTCAGGCTGCACTTAGCGGCTACAGCGACCGTGCGATGAGGGTGCTTGCGCGAAAATTCGGCTGCGAACTTACCTTCAGCGGCGTCATTCTCGATACCAGTGCCTGTTACGAACCATTATTAAAAAAGCCCAATTATATTATCAAAGACGATGAACACCCCATCGGCGCCCAAATTCTCGGCACAGAGCCGGAAAAAATGGCTGCCGCGGCAAAGAACCTTTGCAGGGTCGGATACGATATTATCGACCTGAATTTCGGCTGTCCTGTACCGAAAGTTACTCTAAAAGGACGAGGCGGCGCGCTTCTGCAGCAGCCGTGGAGAATTATGGAGATATTCGATAGAGTAAGGGAGGCAGTAAACTGCCCTGTGATGATCAAATTGAGGAGCGGTGTGGATAACAGCGAACCCAGCCGGGAAGATTTTTGGGAGCTGTGCGCCAAAGCGGCTAAACAGGGCATAGACGGACTGATTGTGCACGGCAGAACCGTTGAGCAGGGATTCAAAAAAACAGCTGACTGGCAAATAATAAAAGAACTAAAGGAAAAGTTTCCAAAGATAACTATTATCGGCAGCGGCGATTTATTCGAGCCGGCCGACATCGTAAATAAATTCCGTTCAAGCGGCGCCGACGGCGTGGCGATTGCAAGGGGGGCTATCGGAAGGCCCTGGATTTTCGCTCAGGTTCGCGACGTGCTCGAAGGAAAACCGGAAATTTTTCAGCCCACTATCGAGCAGCAGGGAAAAATAATTCTCGAACACTTCGAGATGCTCAAAGAAATTTACGATATGAGAAAATGTATAGGGTATTTCAGAAAATTCCTGTCGCAATACAGCAAGAGCCATACACATACAAAAAAAGTCCGCAAAGAACTCATAATAATTCAGACTGAAGAGGAATTGAAACAGGCAATCAAAAAATGGTATAATCTCGATGAACAATAATTTGCCAAATTCAGTTTATATTCATATTCCTTTTTGCAAATCGAAGTGCTTTTATTGCGGCTTTTTCTCGAAACCGCCGAATCAATACGATGTCAAAAAACTCTTAAATGCCCAAATCGCAGAGCTGAAAAAATCTTCCTTAAACAAGCCAGTTCAAACCTTATACATCGGCGGCGGAAGCCCGGCATCTATCGGTGCCGAGACGCTTTGCGTTTTTCTTGCACAAGTCGTCAAACTAACCGGCAGGGCAGATGAGTTTACCATTGAAATAAATCCTGCCGATGTCGATGAGGCTTTTTTAAAGAAACTTTTTGATATTGGCGTAAACAGAACCTCTATCGGCGCACAATCTTTTATCCAAAGCGAACTTGATTTTTTAGGCAGACGCTACAATGTTGAAAAAATTGAAGAAACGATAGAAGAAGCCAAAGAGGCAGGTTTTGAAAACATCGGGCTTGATTTGATTTTTGCAATTCCCAACTCAAATCTAAACAACTGGCGGCAAACCTTAACAAAAGCTATTGAATCCGATGTTCAGCATATAAGTGCGTATAGTCTGACCTACGAGAAAAATACGCCTCTTGAAAAAGTCAAATCGGCAGGCAAAATAAAAGCGGTTGACGAAGAACTCGACAGGAAGATGTACGAAACGGCTATTGAGATTCTCGGCAGTGCCGGATTCGAGCATTATGAAATTTCCAATTTCGCAAAGGCCGGCTTTGAATGCAGGCACAATTTAACTTACTGGAAAAACGATTTCTATCTCGGCATAGGCCCGGCGGCATGCCGTTATATCGGAGATTCGAGATTTGAGAATATAAACGATATTGAAAAATACATTACGCAAAAAGAAGTGGCGATAACAAAAATAAGCCCGCAGGAAAGAGCCTGTCAAACGGCAGTGCTCGGCTTAAGATTAATAAAAGGAATTAACCTTACAGAATACAAACAGAAAACCGGCTTCGATATTTGCAAACTTTTCGGCAGTTCTATTGAGAAAAACCTGAAGCTAGAATTTCTGCAACTAAAAGATAACAGGCTAAGCCTGACAAAACAGGCGCTGCCAATCGCCGACAGTGTCTTGTGCGATTTTGCCAAGCCCGATTAAAATAAAAAAGGCCCGGAATCCTCCGGGCCTTTTCGCTTTTGGAGCTGCTGCTTAGTCCGTTCAGCCTTCATCTTAACTTTTTCATCTGCAGGTGTCTTGCTTGCAATCGCATTTTTCACATCTGCAGCAGCTATATATTATACGAAAGAGATGCATATGATTTCTCAAAAAATCTTCAGCTAATTATTTTTTACTGTTATTCACATAAATAAAGAGATATATCGGCTGCAATCAGGAGTTTATGCGCCACCGTTGCCAGCTATTGCCCCGATAAGATAAATAGTTATAATGATGATTTACTATTGTCCTGAAAAAAGCAGATGAATATAGAAAATATACGAAATTTTTGCATTATTGCCCACATAGACCACGGTAAAAGCACCCTGGCCGACAGGCTTATGCTGCTTACCGGCACTGTAACCCAGAAGAACCTCAAGGAGCAGATGCTCGACACTATGGATATCGAGCGGGAGCGAGGCATTACCGTCAAGGCCTCTGCGGTAACTATGCATTATAAGTATGAAGGCAAGGAGTATATGCTCAATCTGATTGACACGCCGGGGCACGTTGATTTTCATTATGAAGTTTCCCGTTCAATGGCAGCGTGCGAAGGTGCGCTTCTGGTGGTAGATGCTTCGCAGGGCGTCGAGGCTCAAACAGTGGCAAATGCATACCTCGCTGTCGATTCCGGGCTAGAGATTATTCCGGTCATTAATAAGATTGACCTGCCTGCCGCCCAGCCGCAGGTTATCGCCGAGGAAGTCGAACACATACTCGGTATAAACAAAAACGAATGTTTCTATATAAGCGCAAAAAGCGGCCAAGGCATCGCCGAGCTTCTTGATGCAATTGTTACCTTTTTGCCGCCGCCTGCGGTCGATTCGACAAAGCAGACCAAAGCCCTGATTTTCGACAGCCATTATGATGAGTACCGCGGCGTAATATGCTATATCAGAGTTATCAGCGGCCAGTTACAAATGGGCGACAAAATTCTAATGATGGGTTCAAAGCGGAACTACCTGATTACCGAGCTTGGCAAATTCACGCCGGAGATGAAAAAAATCGATTCGCTCGGCGCCGGCGAAGTAGGTTATGTAATCGCAAATATCAAAACCCTTTCGGATGTAACCATCGGCGACACTATTACATTGGCCAAAGAGCCGGCTAAAAAACATTTGCCCGGTTACAAGAAGCCGCTTCAGATGGTCTTCAGCGATTTTTATCCCGGCAACAATACCGAATATTCGAAAATGCGTTCAGCATTCGAGAAGCTTTCGCTTAACGATGCCAGTTTTACATTCGTGCCGCAGAACAGCCCGGCTCTCGGTTTCGGTTTTCGCTGCGGATTTCTCGGCCTTTTGCATATGGAGATTATTCAGGAAAGGCTTGAACGCGAAAATGATATTGAAGTGGTGCAGACGGCGCCAACAGTAACTTACGAAGTGCTTGAAACATCGGGCGAGGTTAAAAAAATCGATTCGCCAAGCCAATTGCCCAAGAGAACTGAAATCGCAGAGCTTCGCGAGCCTTTCGTCAAGCTCGAAGTGATTACCCCCAAAGATGCGATAGGCGGTATTATGAAACTCGCCGAGCTGCGGCGGTGCCAGTTAATAAAAACAGATTATATCAGTCCAACCCGTGTGATGATGGAGTTCAGGGCGCCGCTTGCGGAAATCGTCTATGACTTTTACGACCAGCTCAAGGGAATAAGCAGAGGTTATGCAACTATGGATTATGAATTTACCGGCTTCGAGGCCGGCGACCTTGTGAAAATCGACATCCTCGTAAACAAGACCGTCGTCGATGCGCTGAGCTTGATTGTACATCGCTCCAACGCAGAAATGAGGGGAAGAAAAATCCTCGAAAAACTCAGAAAGGCAATCCCTCGCCATCAATTCGAGATACCGCTGCAGGCGGCAATCGGCGGAAAAATTATTGCACGCGAATCAATCAAGGCTTTCAGGAAAGACGTAACCGCCAAACTCTATGGCGGCGACGTTACCCGTAAAATGAAAGTGCTCAAAAGGCAAAAAGAAGGCAAGAAAAGAATGAAAAGCATCGGCAGCGTACAAATCCCGCAGCAGGCTTTTATGAGTATTCTCGATACGAGCGATTAAGCATTAAACAGAAAGCTCGCAAATTTTTCTGTCAATTCCATAATTTTTTATATCTTAACTCCTTGTTTTGCAAGGAGTTATCTCTGTCAGTCTTTTTTGTTTGTTATTCTTGCAACTTCTTTAAAATGTTGTATAATTATATACAAATACTACTCTGCGAAGCAGCCCACTACGTAGCACGAGTTAAAAATTTATATTTTCAGGAGCCGAAAAATGTCTTTAGGCCAGATTATCCGTAAAAGACGGCGTGAGTTGAATGTTACTCTCGACGAGGTCAGTGCCAAGACCGGTTTTTCCAAGCCTTATTTATCAACGATTGAAACCGGCAAGGTGAAAAACCCGCCGGGCGATAAACTCCTCCGCAAGCTTGAAGCGGCGCTGGACTTTCCGGCCGGCACGCTGCGTCATATTGCCAATCTCGACAGAATGCCTGCCGATGTTCGTCAGCGTTTCGAGGCTTATGAAGCAGAGAATCAGCGATGGCGTAAACTGGTTAAAAAGCTCAGCGATAAAAAAAACAGCGGCCAAATCAACGAACTGCTTGCCGAAAGCGATTTGTGCATTGACAACGGCGCCCCTGCGGTAAAGCCGGGCAGGCTTATACCGGTAATCAATCGCGTCGCTGCCGGCTATCCCGTTGATTTTGACGACCTCGAATACCCGGCCGGTTTTGCGGACGATTATGTACGCTGCCCCGACGTTGACGACCCTCAGGCCTTTGCTGTTCGGGTCATAGGCAATTCAATGGAGCCTAAATTTATCGAGGGCGATATAGTTATTTTCTCTCCCGCCGCCGAGGTAAGAAGCGGCGACGATTGTTTTATCCGGCTTGCAACACCGCACGAGACAACCTTCAAAAGGGTGTTCTTCGAATCTGATAACAAAGTCAGGCTCCAGCCGCGAAATGAAAATTATGCTCCTCTGATTGTTGAAGGTTTAAGAATTAATGGTATGTACCGTGCGCTTATAAAATATGAAAGACTGTAACTGCTGATATGTTAGAGTGTAAGAGGCCATAAATGCCGCAAGCTACCCCGGCAAACGAAAATTCCAAAAAGTTTGATTTTGTCCGCCAGCTCGTCGCCGACGACTGCAAAAGCGGCAAATGGGACGGCAGAGTCATTACGCGATTTCCGCCTGAACCAAACGGCTACCTGCATATCGGGCACGCTAAGAGTATCTGTCTTAATTTCGGAATCGCTTCTGAGTTTGGCGGCAAATGCCATTTGCGGTTCGACGATACAAATCCCGAAAAGGAAGAGCAGGAGTACGTCGATTCGATTATCGAAGATGTAAAATGGCTCGGCTGGGACTGGGGCGAGAATCTGTTCTTCGGGTCGGATTATTTTCAGCAAATGTACGACTGGGCGGTCGAACTTATAAAAAAAGGCAAGGCCTATGTCTGCGACCTGACTGCTGAGCAAACCAGAGAATACCGCGGCGGAGTAGAGGGAGGCAAGGATAGTCCGTATCGCAATCGCAGCATCGAGGAAAATCTCGACCTGTTCGAAAGGATGCGAAAGGGAGAATTTCCGGACGGTTCAAAAACATTACGGGCGAAGATTGATATGTCGCATCCGAATTTTAATATGCGCGACCCTGTGATGTACCGGATTGTTCATGCATCGCATCACCGCACGGGTGATAAGTGGTGTATCTATCCTATGTACGATTGGGCACACGGGCTGGAAGATTCGATTGAGAAAATCACACATTCAATCTGCACCCTCGAATTTGAAAACCATCGGCCTTTATACGACTGGTTTCTCGACCAGCTTGGAATTTATCATCCGCAGCAAATCGAATTTGCCAGACTAAATTTTACCTATACCATTATGAGCAAGCGAAAGCTGCTCAAACTCGTGCAGAATAAATTAGTTGCAGGCTGGGACGACCCAAGAATGCCGACACTCTGCGGAATGAGACGGCGGGGATATTCGCCGGCGGCAATAAGAAATTTCTGTACGAAAATCAGCGTAAATAAATTTAACAGCACAATCGATTTCGCGCTGCTGGAGCATTGTCTTCGCGAAGATTTGAATAAGACATCGCCCCGCGTAATGGCGGTGCTTAATCCGCTGAAAGTTGTGATTGAAAATTACCCCGAAGGGAAAGTCGAAACTCTTGATGCGATAAATAATCCGGAAGACGCGGCGGCAGGGAGCAGGCAAGTTCCGTTCTCAAGAGAAATTTATATCGAGCGGGACGATTTTATGGAGGATGCGCCAAAAAAGTTCTTCCGGCTTGCACCCGGCAGAGAAGTCCGGTTGCGGTACGCGTATTTTATTACCTGCACGGATGTAATAAAGGATTCGGCCGGAAATATTACCGAGCTGCGATGTACTTACGACCCTGCGACTCGCGGCGGCGATTCGCCGGACGGCAGGAAAGTAAAATCGACACTGCATTGGGTCTGTGCTGAAAAAGCGATTGACGCAGAGGTAAGACTCTACGAACATCTTTTCACAAAGGAAAATCCTGATGATGTGGAAGAAGGCAGGGATTTTACAGATTATATTAACCCGAATTCATTAATAACATTGAAAGGCTGTAAAATAGAACCTTTTTTAAAGGATGCAAAACCGTTAAGCCGCTGGCAGTTTGAAAGATTAGGGTACTTCTGTGTTGATGCTAATAGCAAAAATGATAAATTAGTTTTCAACCGCACAGCCACACTCCGCGATGAGTGGGCAAAAATAAAGCAAATTCAGACAAATAAGTGATTTTTGACCATTTTTCATCAAGATTTCCGGTAGAAACGCCGAAATAATCCTTGCAAATTGCAAATTATAGCTTACAATTTACAAGGCAAAAATGATAAAAAGGGCATTACAAGCTGCAATTATGGTGTCTTTACGGCGGTTTCCCGCTGTCGGACTAATTGGCGCCCGGCAGACGGGCAAAACCACTTTGGCAAAAATGCTCGCCGAAAGCTGGCCGCAGGAAACTATATATATAGACCTTGAAAGGCCTGCCGATTTTACTGCCTTGTCGGAACCCGAACGGTTTTTAGCACGTCATAATAAAAAATTGGTCATCATTGATGAAGTCCAGTTGCGCGGCGAACTTTTTCCTGTCCTTCGCAGTTTGATTGATATGGACCGGCACCCCGGACGTTTTTTACTGCTCGGCTCATCCAGTCCGGATTTAATCAGACAATCCGGAGAATCACTTGCAGGCCGAATCGCATATCACCGGCTTTCACCATTTCTGCTTAGCGAATTATCCGCCGAGCAGATGGACACGCTTTGGCTTCGAGGAGGATTTCCGCCGAGCATGCTCGCCGAATCCGATGACGCTTCCCTGCAGTGGCGGCAGGATTTTATTATGACTTATTTGCAGCGAGACTTGTCCGCGATGGGATATGATATCAGAATTCCATCAATGACACTCCGGCGGTTCTGGCAAATGCTTGCGCACACACACGGCCAATTGATAAATTTTAGTCAATTAGCGGTTAATATGGAATTATCACGGCAATCTGTCAGGAAATTAATCGATATTCTGCAGGAAACTTTTATGATTCGTCAGATTCAGCCTTTTTATTTCAATATAAAAAAACGAATTGTAAAAAGTCCCAAGATTTATATTGCCGACAGCGGAATACTGCACGCCCTTCTTGGCATAAATACTTTGGACGGCCTGATGAAACATTCTGTTGTTGGAATGAGCTGGGAAGGATTTTGCATTGAGCAGATAATCAATCAAATGCCTCGCGGGTGGGATGCCTTTTTCTACCGAACTGCTGCCAATGCCGAGGTGGATTTGGTTTTGCAGCAACAAGTCGGACAGCCCTCCATTTTTGTTGAATTTAAACATTCATTGACTCCAAAATTAACTCCGGGATTCTGGTCGGCGCAAAAAGACTTTCAGCCCAAAGCCTGCTACGTCGTTTATCCCGGCACAACTGCTTATCCGCTGACTAAATCGGTCGAGGTATTACCTTTAGCACAAATTAATAAAATCTGGGAATAAATAACGCAACGCTCCGCGATGAATAGGTGAAAATAAAGAGCGGCGACAAATAACTGCTATTTAAAGAAAATCATTCTTATTGAGATAATGAGGAGAAAAAGTCCGAACATTTTCTTGAGCATCTGCTCCGGTATTCCGATTGCCAGTTTCGCGCCGAGCAGGCCGCCGATGAAGAAGCCGATGCAGACAAAGGCTGCGATTTTCAAATCCACAAAACCCTTCTGATAATACGTCCAGGCAGCAAGCAATCCTATCGGCGGAACCATAAGCGCAAGGGTAGTTCCCTGTGCCATATGTTGGGACAGGCCGAAGATTAAAACCAGTGCAGGAATTATTATTGTTGCGCCGCCAATACCGATAAGGCCGCTGGCGGCTCCGGCGACAAGACCTAAAAGCAAAAAAAGAATGATATTCACCATTTTAACTTCCTTTTTATATAGGGTTTAGGGTATAGGATACAGGGTATCACCTAATTATCGTCCAAAGATTTCTTTAAACTTTGCTGATATATCTTTACTTTCGCAAAGCACCTGCCCAATCAGCACTGCTGTTGCGCCGGCTTTTTTCACTTTTTCAACGTCAGCTTTTGTTTTTATTCCGCTTTCAGCCATCAAACCGTCCACATCCCCGGCCAATTCAGCTAATCGGACTGTCGTATTCAAGTCCATCTTCATGGTTGTCAGGTCGCGGTTGTTTATTCCAAGGACGCTGTAGTGTGCCTTTGGAAAATCAACAAGACTCCTTACCTTTAAAAGGGTCTCCGCGCTATGCACTTCCAGCAATACCGTTAAGCTAAGTTCTGCGGCAAGAATCATTAGGTCAACGATTTTCCCATTATTTAAATTAAACGCTTCCGCTATCAGCAGTATTGCATCGGCTCCTGCTGCCCGCGCTTCATAAACCTGATAGCTGTCTATGATAAAATCCTTCCGCAGAACAGGTACAGAGACTGCTTTTTTAATTTGACTTAGATATTCAAGCCTGCCCTGAAAGTATTTTTCGTCTGTCAAAACACTTATGGCATCTGCTCCGCAGGATTCATAAATTTTTGCGATTTGCACTGCGTCGAAATCTTTGCGGATAAGCCCTGCTGATGGCGAGGCTTTTTTAACTTCCGCAATAACATTTATGCCTCGCGGATTTACCTTCGTAACTGCCTTGTGGAAATTCCTGCACTTAGGCAGCTCCTTGAGTTGCTCTTTAAGCTGGGCCAGAGGAACAGTTTTCTTTTGCCGTTCAACCTCGGCCTGTTTATCTGTCAGTATTTGTTTTAGTATGTCCGACATAATAAGCCTTTGTTGTGAGGCAAAGGTAAAGTAGTGGGTTGAGTAATGAGGATAAGTAGTGTATATTTTAACGCACTACTAACAACTCACAACCAAACTCACTTCTTTACCTTGTCCCCACTACTAAATTTAATCATTTCGCCACATTAACAAAAACCATACGAAGCTGGCTTAACGTATCCGAAAGGAGTCTTTGCTCCTGCTCGGTAAGATTGCCTTTGGTCTTTTCTTCGATCGCTTCGAGCATATCGATTTGGAATTTTGCCAGCCGAAGGTCTTTTTGCGGCTCTTTATCCTTTTCGGTCGTTATCATTCCCATCGCAAAAAGCGCCTGCGTGGCCATCAGGCTAACCAGAGCGCCGAAGTTGCCCGGCGGCAACGGCTGGTCTTCAACGGCGGCTTTTTGCTGCTTTTGTCCCTTCTCGATTTTTTCCTTAGCCTTTAGAACCTCTTTTTCCTTTTGGGCCTTGGTCTTCCAGTCCTCATCGACAATGATTTTCTTTTCTTCCTTTTTTTCTTCTGCCATAATTAACCACCTATTTTTATTTTAATTCAATTTAATCACAGATTAACACGAATAAACACAAATTTTCGATTTCCCTGCCGACCATTTCGGTGATATCAACGAAATGGTCTTCAATACGATGTCCGCTATTAAAACAGGCCGTTTTGGCTTTCTTTATTACCTGCTCGAAATTACGATAATCCGTATATCCGAGAATTTGCGCAAAATCTCTGCTCGACCAGTATTCGTTTCCTGCTTTGTTGGTTTGCTTGATTTGCTCAAATGGCGAATCCTTGCCCGTCGGCGGTTTAACAATTTCTTCTGCCATAATTAAACCTCAATTCAATTTTTCTATGGTTCTACCTTTTGTATCTTCTTGTGCTTTTTTCGACGTCGCTTTTTAGCTGTCTCTTTTTGATTTTGTCGCGTTTATCGTACTGTCGTTTGCCTCTGGCAATACCCAATTCGACTTTCGCAAGCCCCTTGTCGTTAAAGTATATCCGCAACGGCACAAGCGTAAAACCCTTTTGTTGCATTTTCGTATCTATTTTGACGATTTGCCTTTTGTGCAGCAGCAGCTTGCGTTCTCTTAAAGGTTCGTGATTACGGATATTAGCCTGTTTATACGGTGCGATATTACAGCCAACCAGCCGGCATTCATTATTTATAATCCTTGCAAACGCCCCTGTCATATCGGCCCCGCCCTGGCGAAGCGACTTGACTTCACTGCCGAGGAGTGCCATCCCAGCCTCTATTTTTTCGATAATTTCATAATTGAAAAATGCCCGCTTGTTCTCCATCTTTGGTATATGAAGCCCGCTGCTCTTTTTCTTATC
>Ga0154689_1045_pt1 | contig 14043 bp, 17 predicted proteins | sample Rifle2008BG13ft_FD_116118 | JGI IMG/M metagenome (GOLD analysis project Ga0154689, IMG submission 116118) | Planctomycetes bacterium RBG_13_44_8b
GACACCTGTTTGAGCATCTCGTAGTTGGTGATATCGCCCGAAGCGATCTTGTGCCTCTTGACCAGGGGATTCAGTTGTTCGAGACTTTCGGAGTCGAACGCCGTCGCCATGAACTCAATACCGTATTCATCGCAGTATTTTTTCAGGGCTTCGTAGTCTTTGAGTTCCAGCTTGTCGTATTTACGGAAAAGGTCAATCTGTCTTTCGGTCGCATCGCTCTTCGTGTCCCAATAGGCTTTTGCCTTTTCGGTAACGAGCTTTTCCGCTTTGTACCACTGGAACTTGACGGCGGTGATATCGTACAGGCTCGCCGTATGGATCATCTTGGCGGCGGCGGCGACTAAACTGCTGCCGTCCTGTTCGGCCAGCTCGTAATAATTCACGCCGATATCAAGAATTAATTCCGGATTGTGCATTTTTCTGGGCCTCCAAAAATCTTTTGTTGATGGCACTGTGCTCACTCCCGCAACAAAGCTTTCCGATATGGGGATTCGCATCGAGCCATCGATAAACATCATCCAAAGAAATGGGTTTGCCCTGGTAAAGAGCGGCGTAGATATGACTCATAGCTACGTAGTCCATTGGAGTATCGACAGCAAGCCGATATTCAGGACGGTTATATTCTTTATGAACAGGAACTCCACAACATACAAAATCTTCCCAATGCTCCCAGATCGGAAGCGTCACAGCCGGACCTTGATAATATTCGTGTGCCTTTTTTAAGGCGTTAAGGGAAACAAGTTCCGGCATGGTACTATATTCAAAAGAGACATTATTGACATAGACATAAGAATACCAGGAAGATGAAGACTGTCTAAATGATCTTATCAGTTCAGCAATAACGTCATATTCGAACAACGGCGAATCGCAGGGTATTCTGATACAGGCGTCGGCCTTTTCTTTTTCGCAAATTGCGATATGTCTTGAAATCACATCGTTTTCACTGCCGGCGTAACATTTTACTCCTTCCTGTTTTGCAATTTTTTCCACAATGTCGTTCCCCGGCCAGCGTGACGTCGCAACAGAGATTTCATCTACAGGAGCCGCCTTCATTCTCTCGATATGATGGGCCAGCATACTCTTGCCGGCCAAGGGCAATAAAACCTTATTTGGAATTCTTGCCTCCGCTGCCAGTTTTGCGGAGATGATTCCTATGACTTTCGGCATTGCTTCTCCTGTCTCTTTAAGAACCATTCCTGAAATTTCTGATACAAAAACAAGTCTATCGGACATCGATACCAGTTATGATCGTTCCTGAACTTCGCCAATCCCTTGAACATCCCGAACAGCATTTTCTTGAATTTGCCTTTGACCATGTGCGTATCAAATTGCGTTCCCGATTCAATATACTCATAAGAGGATATATAGCGTGATCTTTTCGGCTGGACCTGCCAGGGCTGATCATGCTGGGCCGCTGTAAATTGACGAACGTAATATTCATCGCTCCAATCCGAGAAATTCCCGGGTTCGGACCATTGGCCGGACGCAATGAGGCTTTGCGTCAGCTCGCATCGCGGATAAGGTCTGAACGTCTGGACTCCGCAGGTGAAATACGGAAACTGTCTCAATCTGCGGATAAATTGCCTTGTCTTTTCGATATCCTCCGAAGTCTCGCCCGGCACATCCAGCATGAAAGAACATCTCGACGTAATTTCGTGATGGTTACACACTTTGACTGCATGGATAGAATCATATGGCGTGATATTCTTTTTCATAATGTCCAGCGTATGCTGAGAGCCGGATTCCAGTCCTAAAGTCAACTGGATCAATCCGGCCTTTTTGCATAATCTCAATGTATCATCATCGAGAAAATCATGCCTGAAATAATCCGCCCGGCACTCCGCATCCCAGGTGAACTCTAAGCCGTACTCGCAAATCATACGACAGATCGACCGAACTCGATTGATATTCACAAAGAAGTTATCGTCGATGATTTTGATATGGTCCAATTTGTATTTCTTCACGATATGACTGAGTTCCGCAACAACTTTTGCAGCGTGCTTCTTCCGATAGGTCCGGTTATTCGTGACGACGTTGGCACAGAACGTACACTCGGAAGGGCATCCCCTGGAGCTCTCATACGGCAGCCATCGTTTGGGCCTGGGCCTGTTCGGATCCAATCTGTCCGTCAGATAACTCGTGATGAATGTCTCGATATTCGGATCAAGGTCATACCGGACAACGGCAAGATCGTTGAGATTGCAAATATTGAATGTTTTTTTTGCTCCGCTATCTATTTCCATTTCGCCGTCATTGATGCAGGCATGGCTTATTAAATGGCTTTCTAACATCTGCTCCGGAAACAAACGCACATGCCAGCCGCCTGCTATAATGGGAGTAGAGGGTGCAAGTCCCTGAATGTAATTGAGAATCTCATACGCGCTCGGGCACTCGGAAGTCATTATCGTTATGCCAATACAATCAAAATTGGCACAATTGAATAATCTTCTGATCTTTAATTTCCAATCTCTTTCCAACGCCGCGTTAATAATGACAGGTGTGTAACCGGCATGGAACAGACTCGTAGCGACACTGAGCAATCCCAGAGACGGATAGTTGTTCTGCCTGTATATATTCTCAGGCCGGATCAGAAGTACGTTCTTGCTCTCTGTCATATTTTTTCCGCAGTAAAAAAATACCATGTCATTAAAAGTGGGCCGGATATCTGAATCCTGTGACCATTTTCGAGTTTCTGCGTGTATGTACCCATAAGACCAGACGAAGGTTTTTCGAGATCGATATCGATCTCGAATGGCTTGAAGGCTATCCGGCTATATCCGAAGTTTTTCAAGAGTCCGCATACCTCATCTATACTATAAATATTGTAATAGCTCTTTTTAGGAAATGTCGGACAATCATTGAATGGATGCTCCGTGACGCGTACTTCACAAGATACGGGGCCATCGTAAAATAGCGATGAAAAAGCAATCCATCCGGCACCCATATTGCATAACTGTTCTAAGGGCTGATGTATATTGGATAGCCAGCTAAAAGTTTGCAAACAGATAACACCATCATAACCTCTCCCATCGAAATCTTTGAGGCTGTTGCACTCAAGGGTACAATTATTCGCTAAATTCTCCCTGAGAATGTTACAACCGCGATCAATCGCCTCTCGGTCGATATCAAATCCATGAAAGTTGCTTTTCGGGTATCTCTTACCCATATAATCAATGTTAGCTCCATGCCCGCAACAGGCATCGACAATATTCAATGCGACTTCCGGACCGATAATATTCCGTTCTTCAAGCCAGTCGCAAAAGGCAACGGTGCTCCGGTATGGCTCCTTGAATTGCCTTGAATGGTAATCTAATGTCCTTTTGTCACTAACCATAATATTTTTAATACATCCTTTATTTCCATTTTTGGGATTCCGTTTATATTGCAATTGCCGCAATTGACTATTCTTACTCCCGGATTCTGCTTCGCGATTAGGTTCCAATAACTCACAAAAGTCACAAGGATAGGCGTGTTCGGAGTCTCTACCAATTCTCTGTACTTTTCGTCAGTAAATTCAAGTGCGTATTGCTCCTGTCCCGGAAAATCATAGTAATAGTATTTACCATCTTCCGGTCCGCAATCGCAGCCGGCAAGAATGATCGGCGAACATCCCATCAGGTATGCAAGATGGCAGGCACAAAAAGCCGAAGAATGGCCAAAGGCAAGATCAGTATCTTTTGAATCAAAGACGAGATTGCTCGAATCAGCCCTGCTTACCACATGAACAGAGCGGTCCTCAATTCCTTTGAAGTAATTTTCGCCGGTGTATTTATCGTATCGTGACCAATCGTCATATCCTGCTGGCCGGGCAAGAAAGTTAAATGATCTAATGAGTTTTAGATTCTGCCAGATATTATACAAAACTATCCTCGGATCAGCAGACAGGAAATACTGGGCATTTTGGAATTTGTTTATCGCCGCATTCACGGCAATAAGTACGAAAGAACTTGTATCGACCGGATCGAGATGTCGTAGCGACGGGCCTGTCCCGGCGATGACGGCAGGCTTATTAAGGTGACAATTTATTAAATTTTGCAAACTTTTTTTACAAATCACTTCACTCACCATATTTTTTCAGAACATCCTGAAGTTTTGCCGGCTGAATATTCGGGATAATCGCATTACTGCAATTAAGGATTTCCACATTGGGATTATCCGAGCCTATCTTGTTCCAGTAATTGACAAACGAATATAGAATATCTGTTTCTCGTGCGAAATATTTCTCGTTATCAGGATTTTCCACATAATCCCTATACTGCTCATGCCCCTCAAAATCATAATGATAACGCTTGTCTTGCTCCTTACCGCAATCACAGCCGACCAATATAATAGGCCTGCACCCCATCAGATACGCCAGGTGACACGCACAGTGAGCAGACGACCAGCCGAAGACTATCTTTTTATCGTCCGGCTTGAAAACAAGATTGTTTGTGTCCGGCCTGCGATAGACGCGAATAAATCTCTCGGGATCGATATTTGCTTTATAATCTCCGCCTTCCCTATTGTGATAAGCTCCGAATCCCTCCTTGATTCCATCCGGCTGACCAATGATAATATGACACTTCATGCCCTTTAAAACTTGCCATGCGTGCAGAATCGTTAAGCCCGGATCACAGGTAAAAAGATACTGAGCTTTAGGGAACTTGATAATCGAACTGTTGATGGCGATCATAATATGCTTCTCGGCATCCTCCGGCTCCAAATAGCGCAACGATGGACCTGCACCGGCGATGAAGCACAGCTTGCCTGAATGACGATTCCTAAGATTTTCTAAACCAAACTGGACCATGGCCTCCCTTGATTGGAATAAATTCTGGTAATTTTCCTTTTTTAGTAATAACTAAATCACAAAAATATTTACTGACCGCTTTCTTGCATCCTGATAATGCGTAATCGTCTATAATACAGAATCCTTTCTTAACAAGAGCGGGATACAATCCTCTCAGACATATTTTCGTTGATTCGTATAAGTCACCATCCAGACGGAGAATTGCTATTTTATCAATACCGCAAAATGCTATTGTATCTTTGAACCATCCTTTGTGATAGACAAGACGTTCCGGATCAATGCCCCATAACTTCATAAAGTGCTGTGTGTTCTCGATAGATGAGACGCTTTCACCGGACAGACAAGGATCGTCATTAGGCCCCGCTTGCGGTATGCCTTCGAACGAATCGAATAAATGAATTTTGCGTTTGTCCTGATGCTTTTGTACGGCCAGAGCCATTGCGGCACACTGGGCTCCGGCATAAACTCCGCACTCCACCATATCACCCTCAATACCCTCATTGATAATCGTCTCGGCGGCGTCAAAGCTGAAATAAAGCGTTGGCAGCGTGCTAAGTGCCGCCTGTGCGATGATATCAAGTTTTGCCTGTTCTTCTCGCGTCATTTCAATACCTTTTCAAGTCTCCTGACAAGAACTTCCCATTCATTCATAACTTGCTCTTGATTAATCCATCGTTTTTGTGCAAGATAACAAAGTTTGAAAGTCAATAAATGAATAGCCTCATGTTTTCCATGAAATTCGGGACCAACATCACCCCTTGTATTGATGCCTGGTTCTATAGTGTCTGTTAAAGTCACTAAAGCAATTTGCGTTTCCTCATCTATGTCTATACTTGCATATTCTTCTGAAAGATATTTGAGTTCAAAATGGACTCTGTAATTGGTTAAACCCAACTTTTCCTGCCAATACAGAAACGCTTTTTTGAACCGATTGAAATATGCTTTTGAGGTTTTCATAAGTTCCTGGATAAAATTCCCTGGCGGGGCGGCGGCACGGCCACGGCATGACGCAGCCGTACCGCCCGAAAGCTCCCCGCTCGACAATCATGCGAGATACGGTCTCTGCATTGGCGGCGGGGCTTTGCCCCATAAACTCTAAGTCGTTTTCAATGCCGCTTTCGTTTCAGCAATCAAAATTTTACCCTCAAGGCTTATTTCTGACGCCTCAAGATTTGTTGCAACGTTTGTTTTGATTTCACTTTGAGCGGCATCTGTCGCCGATTCAACGGCCTTCACAACACTTTTCAATACCAGGTTCCCGATTTCCTGTTTCGTGCGTGCCTTCTGCAATACAGGATTGAGTTTTCTCCATAAACCCGCCGCCCATCCAACACCAGCGCCAATCAACGAAAACAAGGCGGCATATTGAGGCAAGATCGCCGTTCCGACAGTTGTGACTATTGGCACAATATTCAGACCTTTCTGAACCGCATCACCCGCATTCGGATCAAGAGCGATAGTTTTCTCTTGCGGGGCGCAAGGATCACCAGAGGCGTTCGGATCCGTAACGCCTCTAATGCACCCAACCATCAGGAAAATCATAATTGACAGTACAATCATTACTTTTTTCATCGTAGAATCCTTTCAAATAAATGAGACGTTACTTTGACAGTATCACGTTCTCCCCGGTCGTGTGAATGACCTTATAGCCATAGGGACACAGTAAATCCCTGACGGCGGTGATCTGATTATCAAACTCCACGCAGAACATCTTTACTTTTTCCTTATAGATATTCGGCATGTTCTTTAAGATTTCGATGTTCGTGCCCTCGGTATCGATATTGACAAAATCAAAATCATTGCCATGTTGATTTAATAGCGTACTCCATGAGATTCCTTCTACGCTGATCTTTGTATATTTAGTAATATTCTCCCATTTGGCTCGATGCGATTCTGATAAGGTCGATGTGAAATCGGGAGTATGATACATCTCGACGGGACCATCTTTGTCCGTCAATGCGGACTGGACATACTTGACTCGTTGGCAGGAGAAATTCTCTTTCAAGGCTGACATAAAATTAGGCGATGGCGCCACGGCGACTCCGTTCCATCCCATATCGTAGAGAATCTTCGTATTGCTGAACGTCACGCCGTCACCCGCACCGATATCGAGGAATCGGCCATGGCAAACATCCTTGAAGTGACGCCGAATGATCCAGTCCTCATCGTTCTGGGAAAAGCTGACCGGAAATCCTTTCGCCTTCCGCCATTCGTAAATCTTCCTGTCATCCTGATAGGTCGATTCGCCTTTCCTGTAAACTTCATCTACTCCGTTCTTCTGCCAGAAATGCCTCACGATATTTCTCGGACTATACCAATACTTACCCCATAGGATCACCGTATCCATGAAATCGTTATCGCACCACGTCCCGCGATAGGCGGGCCAATAGACAAACCCGATCATTTCGTAAAGATTCTTCCCTACAACCGAATACGTCAGCAGCTTTTGACCGGCAAGGCCATCGGGATAATGCAAAGCGCCATCCAGATTGGGAAACTCTCTCTGCATATCCTGGGCGATAATGTCATCGAATCCCTTTTCGACCGGGACCATATCATCGGAAACAAGAACCAGAATGTCCCATCCCTCATCCGGAATTCCGCTGTTGCAGGCCTCGATCTTCGTCCTGTGATTGGAATAATAGTATGTCAACACATTGCCCGCTTTGAGAGCAAGCCAATTACGCATCTCCTGATTGTTCATCGAGGCGTCGTCCGTATCCATCGCAATGATGAATTGATATTGGTGCTTGCCGCTCAACTTGTTAAAGTAATTCTCAAGCGTCTGCTTGAACCAGTCGGGCCGGCCTCGCGTCGGGTATTTGAATAAGAATCGATTCATATTTTCCCTCGTGTTTTTTCTGAATGTCTATATTCTTTTGATCTCACTTTTCCTTCTGCCTTACTGCCAAAAGAAAAGGCCGCAAGATTTTAACCTTACGGCCTCTATCACAGGCTCGTGGTGATAGCACTCAGAGGTAGCTACTCCTCTTGTGCCTATTATTCTTTTGGCGGTTGCTTATTTGTTTTTCTTTTTCGTCTGGACTCCGCTTGCTATCGTCTTTCCGCCGCGTGGTCCCTCTTTAGACATCACCCTCACGTGAATATATTGTCCGGGTTTGGGTACGATGGTTCTGATTTTTTTAACTGTTCCCCGGCCGGGCACCTTGCCGCCCGGCTTGTCTGGCAGATTTCGTTTGCATCCTTTACCTGACATGATTAAGACCTCACTTTCTTTTTTTCCTGTGAGACTTACGCTTCTTGCTCTGGCCCCTGATCTTCGGGTATGCCTTCGGAACGCCGTTCATTTTCCCTGTCATATTACTGTCTGCCTTTATTCATAAATAAATCAACTATCTCAATACTTCGGTAAATTCTCGTCTATAACATCAAATCGCCTGTTTACAATCTTCTCCTGTAACTCCTTGAAAGCATCGATCTTGCCTTGATGATATAATTTTTTAGGCCCATTCATAACAGGTGAATGACTTATAACATGAATAACGTTTTTCAAATATTCCAATATTGTCGATCTGCTTACATCTTTCATTCAATACCCTCACTTCAAATACATATAGATGACCTTCTCGATCATCACTTCTGTTTTCAAAAACGGTCTGAGTGCCAGGGAGTAGTCCTGATCTTCGCCAAAATTCTTCTCGGTAAACTTCGCTTTCAACGCCAACTCTCTTTTGACCGGATTCAGATGGTTCGGGCATCGATAGTGAATTCCATCCTTGGTGAACCATTCCGTATAGGCGATTGAATGTATGAAAAGTTCAGGCTTGTTATTGCCAAGAATGTAATGGCCCTTGATACCGACAACATCCGGACGGCTCTCGATAGCCTTCAATATCCGTTCGACAAAATCATTCGTGACGTTATCATCGTCATCAACATAGTCGATATACTCGCCCGTCGCAAGCTCCAGAATCTCGTTGCGGTTCGCTCCTATCGTTGGACCGCCATCCTTGGCAGGCAGCTCCTCTTTGATAATCAGCTCTACCGAGCCGTCCGCCGGCAGTTGAGGAGATAAGGCCGCCTTCAATCGAAAAAGTTTATCTTCCCGCCCCTGTATCGTGCAGACCAGGATCGATAGTTTTATCGGCTGTGTTTGTGTTGTGATTTCCACTTTCATTCTCCTTTGGATATAGTCTGAACGGGCATACCTTCCATAGCTTGTCGCAAATTATTCGGATTTGTTCTTCCGGAGGAATTCTGTCTTTGATGGCCGCGTACAAAGAATCGATGTCTTTCGGAAGCTGCTGAAGATGTAATGTTTGCGGAATAAACAATTCGTTATCAAGAGGCTGAACAGGCAAAAGGCTTTGAAGATAATCTTTGAACTTCGAGCGATCCCCGCCGAGTTTTTCCGTCCCTTCGATCCACTGCGAGGGAATCCCGTAAGCATTCGCAATAATCAGACCGTGCAAACTCGATGAATACACGACTTCGCACTGAATCAGATCGTCCACGAAATGTTCAGGACTCTTGAAGACGTTGAGAAACTTAATATCTTCTCGGCCGGCCAGCCACTCAGTCACTTCGCGTTGATGGATGTAATGCGGGCATATTCCGACTTTATATCTCCTGGGATCTTTTGGTGGCGGATTGTAGAACGGCGGATTGTAGAACCATGGCATCAATAGTGCCGGATCACCCCAAACCTTTACATCAATTCCCGACTGAAGTGCGACGCGGGCGGCCGTTACCGGGCCGCGAACGGCACGGATATCAACGGTTGATTTAACACAATCTTCATAATTGGCAAAACCGGCGCCCCAGACAGTCGTATAATTCACCGCATGATTAAGAACCGAGCCGCAGACCATGTATTTTGGAAATGTAATATCGAACGGAATGTAAACAGGAGTATGGCCTGTAATTTGCTTGATCAGCCAGGGCGTCAATGCATCGCCGATATTATTACTGAGACACCAGGTTGCGTAAATGGGATTGGTCAATCAATTCTCCTTTCTTTAAGGTTAGAATTTTTATCAAGCGGCTGCTCCCCTCATCGCTGCCGGTCGAACCTGTCTTTGTTGAGACTGCATCTGCTGTTGCTGCTGCATCTGCTGCTGAATACGCGCCTTGATCTCTTCTTTTTGCGGCAGGTCAGTAAGATCAATGAAGATATCAGGCGGAATCAACTGGCCGTAGTTTTTCATCAAGGCATCCATTTGTATAAACTGGGCCATTCGCTCTGTTGGGGCTGACGGAGAGATCGTTACCTTTGTTCCGTACATTCCCTTATCGTTGCGGAGCTCTTTCAAGAGCATTTCGACCGCTTCCTGTCGAATAACCTCTTCCCACGATACAGCCAGTTGCGGATATGCCTTTGCATACTGCTGGGCACTCTGCACGCCCTGTTGGACGATCTGAAGAACATCTCCCTGATCTTCCGGCCTGACAAACTGCATCATCATTGGGTCAAGCGGAGGAAGCGGCTGTGGTTCCGGCAGGTCCGCTCCGATCTGGGAAACCATTCGCGCCTTTGCCTTCGCCAGGAGTTTGGAATCAATTAAGGATGACTCACTGACAATATCCTTGATCTCGTCGTTCGTATAGAAATCGTTGGCGAGCTGAACCTTGAGAAGGAGATTGCCGAATATCTCCAGCGTTCGGTAGAAATTATCGAAGAATATCTCATTACTCATCCGGTTATTCTGCATCTTGAATCCGATGGCTCGGCCCGATTCGTTTTTACCCGTCTCATAGCCCTGCGTCGCATCATCCACGCCGGAGACTCGCTTGATATCCTGCTCGAACTGATTAGCCATCGTATAGTGACCTACGGGAAGCTGGGTTGGTTGTATCTTTTCAATGGAACCACCGAATTTATCTTTGGGAATGATAATACCGGGAATGCTGCCTAAATTCTTTAAAAGGTTGATGTATGGTTTGTTGTTATCCGTACCAACAATCCATCCCGTGTTAGCCGTCTGATTCAATAACCTTGTCATCTGAGTCCGGTGGATATTCTCTTCTTTGTTCAGGCTGACAATATCATCAAGAACGCCAATGGCATAGCCGAGATCCCACAAAGGAGAGAATCGGACAATCGGATAATCAGCAATATCAGGACCAAGCGGATCGGGAGTATCATCCAGCATGTGATTTCCGAGAATGGCCGTCTCGTGCAGGACCTTCTTGGCGTAATTATGGATAACAAACCTTACGCTCTTTTTAGCCTTTCGATTCAGCTTGGATATCTTCTTCTCATCTGTAATCGTGGTCATAGTCTGATTCTGGCGATCCCCGACAATCAGGGCAGGCTTGATCTCTTTCCACCAGACGGTATGGATCTGATACCTGTACTTCTTCAGCAGCTCCATGTCCGGCAGTTGTTCAGATTCATCATCATCGTATCCATCCGTATCGCTCTCACTGGTCATATACGTAGCAAGTCTTTCAACCGGCCTCTGGCCGAATTCGTCAATGGCATTCAACTGCTGAGTGATCTTTTCGTGCTGATCGGGATACAATGCCTTAATTTCGTCCTGGTCCTTCCAGTCGCGTTCAATGATATAGGCGGCAGATTCGTTCAGATCGTATTCGATGGCGTTACGATCAACTGAGATTTGCCAGATGCTCTTGCCCTCAATCACCGGCTGGCCGTTGACGTTCATCCCCCGATCTATTCGCAGCTTGAGATAGGATTCCGTATCGATGCCCGCTCTCAAAAAGACATTGGCATAGACATAATCGGCATAGCTGACATCCTGTGTGTGCTTGAGCAGCTCGGTATGGACCTGGGCGACGGTCGAAGAGCCACTCCGCCGCGGCCTCACTCGCACATCCTGTTTGCCCTGAAGGTACATGCCCAGAAGTCCCTTGAGAACCGGCTTGCACCGATTCAGTGTGATGGGCGTCACACCCTTCGAGCGATAGACCTCATATTCCTCGGCCGTCCATTGATGAGTTCCGCCCCGAAAGAAGTCCTGATTCAGTTGGGCTCGCTCCTTCTGTGCGGCGGAAGAGGTATGATTTTTGGAGTCAGCAATATATTGCCGGCACTTGCGTTCGATTTCGACATCAATCATTTCCATTCGGTCAGACTCCAACAAAATCGGGGATAAGATTCATCGCTCCGATTTTTAATGTTATATCATCTGTTTCTGGCTGGACGTTTTGCGCTCCCCAAATTCCCATGACATAGCAATCAGCCTCATCGGGGGAGCATCCTAAATCCTGCTTGATTTTCAACTTCGGTATGATAATCAGTTTGCCCGATCCCCCCTGAGTCGTATAGCGGCTGGCAATTATTAATTGTCTTATTAGCTCATTTCCCTTGATTGATCCACACAAAAATTGAGCGACTTGTCTCGAAGTATAGTAATATGCCTCTGCTCTTCTGTTGGCAAATCTAATCGCCTGCTGAGTATCCTGCTTTTCAGTTGCCTTATTAGAACTCTTGAAATACTGAACATTATAGCCGGCATCATCGACGGCAAGGCCATCCGCAATACTCAAATCATTAACTGTATCGACAATAAAGTTCTTCGTCCCGATATTTTGGGCGACCAGCTTGGCTGCCATAATGATCTCAGGGGCCCTGTGACGGTCCAGGATGGATTTTTCTGCCTCAACCGCATTATTTACCAATCCCATGATCTTGCAGACATCACCGCCCCATGCCGGATCAATGGAGACAATCTTGCGAGTCTCTTGAAAAGATATTTTTGTTTTGGCATGATAATCATTCAATGCCTGAATCATCTCGGATGTAATCAGAGTCATCTCTTCCATCGTGACGCGACTACATTTAATCTCCTGATCGTATAAAGCCTTGGGAATTTCTTCCCGCATCCGAGATAGTTCTTGCTGACTGAATATGCCTGACTTCTCACCGTCAACACGAGAAGCAAACCAGTTCGGCAACAGTTTTTGTGCGATACCGCAATCAGGCAGAACGCCACCATCACCTAAACAACATGCCTTGTCAAACATTTGGCTCGCATGATTCGTGCTCTTTGGCGTGTAAAGAAATAATGCCCACCGGAAGATTGGATATTTTAACAAATGCGGAGGTAAAGGTGCGGCAATAACAGGACGCAGGATTTCCGTCCACAAATTTTCTTTCATCAATGACCATTCATCGCATGTGACTCCGATGAAGTCTGTTCCTCGCCAGGCATCAGGTTCGTCTGCACCGCCGATCTTCAAGATGGACTTGTTCTCGAAAGTCACAAGCATTTTCTGCTCGTTGAGTTTCCATTCCATCTCTCTTTGTTCCGGCAGATACGCCCTGAGCATATTCGGATCGTCCCAGATGATATTTCTCGCCATCACCTGCGTTGGTGCGATATGTCCGTATTTGCCTTTCGGCACCCTGCAACATTGACGGATATTGAGATTTAAAGCTGCTGTTGTTTTGCGGCATCTCCTGTGCCACTCCGCCATGAACATCTGAGGCGTTCGGATACCTATGTTTAATCGCTGATCAAAGGCATTGAATAACGCTTTTTGATGGACATGAGAACCCTGGCAGAATTGTTTACTCGGGATTGACATCTTCCCCTTTCTCTGATGGTTCTGGTTCTTTTATTGCTTCGGCAAATGTGACAATCTGAGGTGTGATCTTCTCTCCTCCCGTTGTGAAATCGTGCGTATCTCGCCATAGCTTCGGTTGCCGGTTCTTGAGCCAGAAGGCAGCAGCTCCCGTATCCGGCGGGTAATATTTCGTTCCGGAAACAGTGACGGGTTTTCCTTCATGCAAAAATACCTTATCTTCCGGATGTTCATATCCCCTTGCTCGATGATATAGTTTCTCCGCTACTTCCGCATCAGCTTGTTCTTTACCCTTTTTTATGGACTCCATAAATTCTGGACAATCATGTTTCCAGTTATTTAATGTTGATTCTTCAACACCAAAAATACCAGCCATCTCCGCATCTGTAGCGCCGAGTAAGGCTAACTTAAAGGCCATCTCGATATATTTCTCTCGAAATAAAGTTGGCCTTCCTGGTCCCGGTCTTTTGTTTTCTTGATCTGCATCACTCATGTTCGTTAGTATTTTTCCTTCTCATCTAAAAACGAATCAAAGAACGGCTTAAACGCCTCTTCCTGCCAGTCATTGAATTGATTAAAAGCATCGTTCGCCAATTCCTTCTGTTCGTCGATTAATAAATTTTCGTCCGAAGTCAACAGAAAAAGTTTTTGCTTGATGAGCAATATGGCTTCACTCATTTCTGCAATCTGTTTTTGAACTTCAATGAGACTCACAGTCAATACTCCTATAGATACCTTTACTT
>Ga0154689_1061_pt1 | contig 13582 bp, 12 predicted proteins | sample Rifle2008BG13ft_FD_116118 | JGI IMG/M metagenome (GOLD analysis project Ga0154689, IMG submission 116118) | Planctomycetes bacterium RBG_13_44_8b
AAGATAATGACGCCAAGAGCCGCTAAGGCAATCAAGAACGTCGTTATTCTTAAAGTTTTGACCATTCGACAAAAATCACTGTGTACTTGTTCTTAACTATCAGTAAATAACTACACTTACTTTGACATCGGAAAACGGCATAAGTTCCCTGTAATTATAAAAACATTTGACTAAATGTATTTTCAGTATGTGCTTACGACTAAGCAGACTAATTATGTCCAAAAATTAGTGTTTTGAGTAATTTGCCAGGAAATGAGAAAATTACAGGTATTTGTCAACAAAGCACTTACAAAAATATGCCTGACAGGATTTGAACGTATGACCTGCCCTTTTAGGGCATCTGATAAACTATGTCAATAAATTAGTACGGTGTCCATGGATTTCGCTCATGACTTAAACCAATTCGATGTTATCATTAATTTTATAGTTCATTATTAATATCTTTACATATGTATTCTTTTAAATAAGGAAACATCGTCAGCATAATGGAAAATTCATTCTCAGTAATTTCAAAATAGCCATCATTTTCATGGCTAATAGTTGCCATCCATACTTCCCCATCTATTAATTTATAAAAACACAAATCTTCAAGTAAGTTAGGTTGCTGCCACTCATATAACGAATTAGCGTATTTTTTTAAAATGGCGACAGATCCATTATCCAATGTAAATTTTCTCAACAAAGCTTTATCTTTTAACAAAATCGTTCCTGGCCATTCATTGGCTTCCAACTCAGAAATTAAAAAAGGTCTTAATTCTATAAGGAGGGCTTTACTGTTATTATTTAATTCATAAGAATTTCGCTGAACTAAACTAAAACTAGAACAGATTAAATTAGAATAATCAATTATTGCCTCATAAATCTTTCCTTTAGGCTCCTTGATCATACTATAAATAGCTTTTTTCATTGCAATCCCAAGTTTTAGAAAGCTTATTTTATCTTGATATGCCCCTGCTTGTCAATATGTATATGCAGGTCTTTACCATGGGGTCTCTTAGGGTGTATCTCTGGACCACGGTGAGGTAATTTATATTCGTCAGCCCAACTTAATAAGGTTTCAGCATCATCTGCAGAAACACCTGATTTTTTTGCATCTTTTGCTAGTTTTATCAACGCAGCCTGGTCATCGTTATGTTTTAGGACATTCTTGGTCAATTCCGCTGCTTCATCTGAATACTTTGCTAAATCACTGGTTTTGTCTACAGCTTTTCTCAAATCACTGGTTTTGTCTACAGCTTTTCTCAAATCATTGGCTTTGTCCGCAGCTTTTCTCAGGTCATTGACCTTGTCCGCAGCTTTTAGTGCTTTTGCACCATATTTGCCGCCTTTTCCGAGATCACCAATGTATGGAATAATCGCTATACCCGAAATGGCAGCATTACTCCATTGCCCTCGGCCAGCATAGATTAGGGCATTGGCTGCATCAGAAATACCGATAGGATCAAAAATTCCTATAACGTCTAAACCGCCTTGCAGCCAGTCAATCCAGCCTCCGCTTTTATGACATAACCCATATGGATCAACAAAGTTTACTGGATTATTCCCGCAGTACGTGTACATATTCAGCCCTGCGGTATATCCTATCGGGTCGGGCTGGAGGAATCTTCCGATGGAGGGCTTGTAGTATCTGGCGCGGTAGTAGTAATTACCCGTTTCGCTGTCATATTCACGCCCAGTAAACAGATACGTATTAGCCACCGAGCTCACCCCTTCGACAGGCTCAGGACAAGTGTAGATTGAAGATTTATGGAACGCCTGCGGCGAATTTTTTTTAATGTAAGTCGTTTGTTTACGTTAGGGTTTTTGCCGTAAGTTCTTATTTTGTAAATAAAATAAAGGGGTTATGAACGAAAAAGTTCCTTCGACTCGGCTCAGGACGGGCCGGTAAAAATGCCCCGATGAGATAGCGGCGGCATCTAACGGGGTAAACTCCAGTTTTATCGAAATTTGCGCATCTTCCGTCGCCAAAGGCTTCTGTCTTCGCCAAGGCTACGACAAGACAGGATGGCGAGACAAGAGTTGTGGGAAATTGGGGGCAAAAAAGAGACCGTTTTAATCACAGATTACACAGATTTCGCGGAAAATTACAAAAAATGAGGTAGTTTTGATGGGTTTTTGGGGGTTTTTGAGGAATTTCGCAAACGTGAACCCTCGATTTCTCGAGGGCAGGCTTTGCGCGCTTTGTGCTTATATCAGATATTTGCTATCTGATATAAGCAAGTCGTTAGTCGCTGGTATTTGGTACAATTTGCCGGGATAAACTAAGGTTGCTTGTCTCGCTTTAATAGATTAAAATATCCACAATATTTCTAAGATTTGGTTTTTGGAGAAGTCAGAGGAAATAAAAAATGGCGGAGAAGGTTCACCGAGTAATACGGTGATGGTGGTTTTGTAAATGGTGATTAGTGAATTAAGATGTTAGGCAATATCAATCGAAAGGAAACACAAAATGAAAACTGAAAATCGAAAGCTGGGAAACAGTCTGATGGCAGGGCGAAACTCCGTACGTGATGTGCTATTTCTGCTTGCTGTGCTCGCCACTGCCGTCTCGGTCTCGGCTCAAGACGAGAAACCGGTCGTTATCGAGGTGTCCAGCATTGTCCCCACCGAGCCAGTCTGGCTGGACGACGGAACCCTGGCCTACAAGGTATGTTGGGCCATTCACATGTCTCCGACTGAGTATGTTCCAGGCTCGATCTCCCACTCAAAGTATGACTTAGCAGGAGGCAAGGATGTGCCTGCGGGTGAAGAAGAGTATGGATATTTATCCCACGACAAGAGATTCCTCCTGTCCACAGAACGATATGGTTCTATGGTTATCGGGCAGGGAATGAGGGACGTCAAGAGCCACATCAAGCTCGTTGACAGAACGTCCAAGGAAACAAAGACTGACTTCTCGTGTCAGGAGGAAGTTCAGGGTGCTTCCCTTTCTCCAGACGGACAGGTCATCATATTTGCCAAGCAAGGAAACCTTTGGCGTCTGGGTGTGGGAGAGTCCAGTGCGCAAATCGTAGTCGAGTCCAAAGAGAAGGAACGATTTCCTCAGCACTCGCCAGACGGCAAGAAGATTTACTTCATCCGAGACATGAATGACGGAACAGATTTCTTCGCCATTGACCTTGCCTCCAAAGCGGTCGTCCAAGTATCCAGAGGCTTGAATCCTGTTTCCGCCTTTTCGTTTTCCCCGAATGGCAAGTATATTGCGTTTGCATCAACGAATGAACTGAAGACACAGTCAGAGCACGGAGGCAACATATGGGTTCTCAACGTCGAAACGGGAAAGGCGAAGCGGCTGACGGACGGAGGAACCGACCAATATCCGAGTTTCAGCCCCAACGGTCAGCGGATCGTATTCCAAAGGCAGCAGGGCTTCTATGCTAACTCTAGCTTGAAAGCCTTCAATATCGTGGTAACGCAGCCTGACCTTTCCATCAAATAGAACGGCGAAATGGCCTAAGGGCTTTTTGCTCTAAACCTTTGCGTTAATACGTTAGACTAAGGAGAAATAAGTTGTGGGTATAGCATCCAAAATTCGGATCAATTGTTTGTCGCTAATCTGCTTCACTTGCTTTTTGGCAACTGCTTCTGCAAAGGAACTTACGTTCTATGTTACTGATTTCGGGATAGATCAGTATAAGAAAGATGGAGTTCTTAAAACTGGTGACGACTTTGCCAATGCAAAATCAAGCGTGTTTCCAGAACTTCCAAAGGAAGGTCAAGTGCTAATCGTTATGCCCCCTCACCAAAATCTCGAAAAATTGACAGATGACCAAATTCGACAAGAAATTCTTAGTCAACTGAAATCGAGAGTTGAATCAGGAATTGGCAAGGGTGTAGAGACGTATGAACTTCAGATAATCCAACATATTGGTAAAGAAACATATTTCGACGATAAGCATCAAAAGGCTGTAAACCGCTTTGGGAAATGTGCGTATGACGCAATTGCTGAATTACGAAGTTATTTAGCCTCGACAGATCATAAGAACCTTAGTTTCCATGGTATATTGGGAAGCAATGGAACAAAAGTATTCTCAGAGAATATTGACGCATGGAAAATGTATATGAATGATGCAACATTTTTCGATGGCAGAGCATTTAAGACTCCTATGATTGACACAATTAGGGCTCTGGGACCAGAAAATGTTCGCATTTTTAACACAGCCGGTGATTTGCCGGCGCCAAATATCTTTAAACATTCCATAGGTAATCATGATGTGGCTAAATCTCTTAAGGATATGTTTCCGGCAATAACAGTTGGCTGGGTTGATCCGCTGGACCGGATAGACATTTTTGGCAAAGGGCACTTGGCTGCAATGAAGTATAATCCTGAAAAGAAATTTCTTGTCAAGCTTTGGAATAGTTCTGGTTATTCGAAGCCTGAAAGACTTTCAAGTGCTGATTTGCATTCGAAGTGGGCCAGTACTTCTGTTTCGACAACTCAGGAGTCGGGCGTATCTATGAAAATGAAAGTTGAACCCGATTCCGTGCATAAGGACTCTACAGGGACTCTAGACAAGCTGAAAAAAGACGTTTTGAAAAGTCAGCAGAGTGATGATATGTCCTGGTCTGTGAAAGGGAAAAATCAGGCAGCCCGGATTCATCCTTCGAGCAGTGAAGAGAAAATTTGCCTTTCGTTGCGTGTTCTATCGGTTGAGGCTGAAAAAAAACCGTTGAGCGATGGGGTTATGACTCTTGCTGGTATCGGTTGGCTGGAAGGATTTGTGATTGACCCGAATAATCATGACATAATTCTCATTGGACGGTTTGTCCCGAATTGGCCGACACTTTATTTGGACGATTTAGTTGTAAATATGCGGAATGTATGGCACAGGGAGTCCTATCCTTATTGTTCGCTGGATCCTCGTCCGCAGGATGTAATGAATCTCAACCAGCTTGCTTCTCGTACGGGGCTGGTAACAAGCATAGAACAAATGCACGAATTTTTCAGGCAGCTTGGAGCAGCTTGGGGACCTCAAACTGTTGTTGTTGGCGGCGTTCCTCGGACTTCTCGCCATGCGCATATAATGATTGATGCTGATTATCATATGAAAAAGCTTTCGCAGGGCTTGGTTGAGATTCCTCCAATTCGTTCTTGTCTTGATATTGTAATTGATGATGCCAAAAAACGTCTCAATAGTACAGGGCAGATTCCTGCTCTTGGTATGTCTATGTCGAGATTTTGGTTTCATATTGGCAGAGATGAACCTACCTATCAGCAAAGCGACGAAATAATATGTCTGGAGAAATGTTCAGTTGTAGTTTTAACTGAGAAGCAAAGAATGGCTGTGGACGGGACATTAAGCGACGATTATAGTCAGGATGACTCGCACGCAGGTATTTTTGCTCAGCAGTTGTCCGAGCATTTTCAGCAGGCAGCCGTTCAGGTATCAGAATATGCTGATTTGGAGAACCTTTTCAGGCTTAATGCGATTCTTCAAGCTATGCGATTATATAATGCTGCTGATCAGGCAAATCTCAATCTTCGTTTTTATCTGAAGGAATACGTCTGTCAGGCAGATTCTCCTATGCCGGATTCTCTACCGGGTTTGGCCAATTTCAAGCAGGCCGAGGAACAGTTTATGCAGGGTTCATCTCTTTATCAGTATATACTTTTTCCTATGTCTTGTGGCGGTGTGAGTATGGAGATTACTGTTAGTGATAAACAATTTTCAAAAATCGATGCGGCTCGGCTCAATCAGTTGCGCAGGATGGTACTACAGACTAGGCCGACACCAGATACTCTCTCTTGGCGCCTCCAATGAGCGTCGGTAACAAAAAAGGAAGACTCAACCGTGTCAAAAACAAATAATACAGTTTATGGTCTAACGAATAAAGTCCATTGTACGGCTAACTCCATTCGTTATTAGTTGCACAGAAAGGAGATTCTTATGAAACGAATACTGTTTTCTATAGTGTGTATTTCTCTGATACCTACTGTCTTTGCCAAGGCGAATGTATCAGACAAGAATTCCCAATTGATCCAAGCCGCAAAAGACGGCAACCTCCCAGCTACACAAACTTTGCTGGCCAACGGCGCTGATGTAAATGCAAGAGATACGGGTGGAATGCCAGTTCTGATGTGGGCTGCGAATAGCGGCCATACGGATATCGTCAAACTTCTCCTTGAAAAAGGAGCTAATGTAAATGTGAAGGAAACTACGAGGGGTTGTACTGCTTTGTGGATTGCATCGCAATGGGGGCATATTAAGATTGTCAAGCTACTTCTCGATCAAGGTGCTGATGTAGATGTTAAGGATACGACCGGTTATACCGCCTTGTTGATAGCATCGGAGCAAGGCCACACGGAAGTAGTGAGGCACCTGCTTGAAAAAGGTGCCGATATCAATGTGAAGACAAACGACGATGGCACAACCGCTTTGTGGATTGCAACACAGAACGGTCATTTTGATGTTATTAAGCTCCTCCTTGATAAAGGAGCCGACGTAAATGCCAAGAGAACAAGCGACAACACAAGCGCCTTGTGGATAGCGTCACAATGGGGGCATATTGAGATCGTCAAGTTACTCCTCGATAAGGGTGCTGATGTAAATGCGATGACAACTGATGCCGAGATGTTGCTCGAAAAAGATATATATGTGAAGACAACCAGCAACGGATCAACCGCCTTGCGGATAGCATCACAAAATGGTCATACCGAGGTCGTTAGGCTGTTGCTGGAAAAAGGCGCTGATGTTAATGCCAAGACAACATCCGACGATAAAACATCCCTAATAATAGCGGCAGATAAAGGCCATGTGGAAATCATTAAACTTCTGTTGGGAAAAGGTGCTAATATCAATACGAAAGATAAAAACGGTAAAACGGCATTAGGAACAGCAAAGGCAGCAGGTCATACAGACGTTGTGCAACTGCTTGAAAAAGCCGGAGCAAAAGAATAGTGGGAAAAGGCCAAAAAGCGTATTTTTGGCCTAAAAACGGGCATTGTCGGCTTACTCTGTGACAAAGTCGGCGTGACCTGAGGCAAAGTAAACGTGACCTGAGGCAAAGTAAACGTGACCTGTGGCAAAATAAGTTAACTCTATGGCAAAGTAAATGAGTGTAACCACCAAAAGATACGGGTGGTTGAATAATAAGGGATACAATTTTTTTTTGAAAGGATTTTTAAAATGGCAAGAAAGAAAAAGCCAATAAAATAAAACCCGCCGGGTTCCGCCGTCGCCGGAGGCTTCTGTCTTCGCCAATCCGCCTTCGTCCATAAAGGACTATGGCGGGACAAGGGCTACGACAAGACCAGATGGCGGGACAGGCTAAGGCACGAAGAGAGTGAAAAGTTAAAAGTGAATAGTGAAAAGTTGAGGAGCCGCTTTCCGTCCTTTGCCTATAATGGGCTACGGAGGACAAGTCGGCGAAGAGATTTTTATATTTTCACCATAGAGACGCAGAGAAATAAAAGACAGTTTTTTAGACGCGGATAAACGCAGATTTACGCTGTTTCTTTAGACACGGATTAACATTGAATCCTATTATTCTGACATGGGAATGATCCTGTCGAATACAGATGAGGGTTAAGCTATATAATACATATACCGTTTAGACCGAAAAATACTCCTGGTGACCTTCGCTATGGTTTTCTGAATCGTCTTAAAGAGATTCTTCTGGTTTCTCCCAGAAAAAGTTATTATCAGCACCGTATACATTATCTTTATAGCTAGTAAGGCTAAGACTCTCACGTAAACTTCGAATACGCAATGGTGGTATCCCTTTTGTCAACGCCTCTTTGAAATCGCATGACCACGAACCTTTTTGATATTTGGGAAATCGTGTAGGTTGTTTCCCCTGCCTTAGAGATACATCACTTATACCAACAACATAAAGATATAACTCTTCATCTTTGCTGATTATTGTTGCATCTAATTCTACGTGACTTCCTCTTCTCTTTGTGTACTTATCTAAAATCTTGATTAAGCTTTGAAATGAAACAGTTACATCTGGATTAGGCCTAGATACTTCTTTAAAATACTGGCCTTTTAGCACCGATGGTAATAGATCTTCAGCATATTTAATAAAAGTTTCAGCGTTAGAATCTTTAAGATTAGTCATTATTTTACTTTTTTCAAAAGATGAATAAAGAGTTGAACAATTTAAAGAGTTAAATGATTAGGCAATCGCTTCTATGAACTTTTCGAAATCCAATCTATCCTGTTGCTTTTGAATATTACATACACTGCGCACTTCCGTCGTAATCTGAAATTCAACTCCTTGAGCTAATCTTACCTTAACTTTTGCATAGTCATGTTCTGAAATCGAATCCCCTAGACCATAAGCATCCCACAGAAGTTGATCAGACCTATTACTAGGGCTAAAATCTCTTTTGAGTGATTCTTCACAATGAACTATAATAAGTTTTATAAGCGAATCTAATGCTTGTTTGGGTGATTCTCCATCTGCTGAAATATTATACTGAAGTGCGTGTGCTACATAAGGTGCAACAAATCCTTTGGTCTTGTGTATATAGATTATCACGTCCAAATTTTCTGGCAATCTAATGTTTAACTTTTCTGACATTTCATTTATGTCCATAATGTACTCCTTGTAAATAAAGAGCTATTTCCCGTATAATGCTACTATTATAAAATAACTTTTGCAAACATCAAAAAAAAGTATTTTGTAGGATATAAAGATACATGAAAAGATTAACCAGGCAAAACAGATCGCTTGGGTCTTGAACTCTGTCCCGAGAAAACTAAACCGTCTTCTTGCATTTCTTCCTATCCTCCAAACCTATCTCAGTTTATAGTATATTCTATGGAAAAGTCAAGTAAAAAATTATCAAACCAATCTTTCCTGTTTTACCTAAGCTGTCTGTCTGGTGTCAGCGAAAGTGGCACAGAATGAGACATTAAGTTAAGAGAAGGTTTCAAGAAGTTTTTGGGGGGAAGAAAACCTCCTGAAATCGGTAGTTTTGGCTCCATAATTGGGCATAACAACCCGGAAAGGAGCCGAAACTGTCTCTTAATTTAAAGGTGAATTTGTCTCATTTTTGCTGAAGACATCCGCTTAGGGGTGACACAGTATGTGAGATTAAAGAGCTTATCAAAGGTAAACTGCCCTACGCAACAGTTTTCAAAGTACCCGATAAACCTGTCGAAATGCTGAAAGCCGATTTGAAAGCGGTAAGCATACCTGACCTTCCCCCAACATAAGACGCTCCGCTGGAAGCCTATTGGCCGCTAGTAGAGTACATCCAAAAGTAGCACAACGATTAATGAGACACAGCGATATTAACCTTACTATGAGCAGATATACTCATTTATTCAGCGGTCAAGAGCTTAAAGCCGTAGAAAATCTACCAGACTTGAGCAAACAAAGCCAAAAAGCTACTGGAACTGATAGCAAAACACTTGAGCCGTTCCAGAGTACTTTAAGTAAGTTGACACTGGAATTGACACCTGATTTGATACTTGCAACTTACTCTGGAAAAAACCAAATGGCAAAGATTGACAACAATATACTTCATTTAAGCAAAAAAGGAACAAATGCTAACTACCTTAATAGCGAAAGTCAGGCTCTGAATTGCCACACTTGTCCCCTGCTGTCAATTCGAACAATCAACTACGCCCGACAGGATTCGAACCTGTGACCTTCGGTTTAGGAAACCGACGCTCTATCCGACTGAGCTACGAGCGCAAATTAAAAATCGTTTAACGGTTGCGGTTGCGAAGCTCGCCACGTTGGACGTTTGACGTTACACGAAACGAGCATCGCAACCAACAGACGAAAAGCGTAAATGCCCTTACTTCCTTTCGTTAAGGCAAATACTACCCATAAAAACCCTGTTTTTCAAGAAGAAGATTAACGGTTTTACAATTCAGGTTTTGTTTTTGAGGCGGTATTAAGATTTTTCGTTACCTTCCGCCTAAATTGTCCACTAACCAGTTGAAGATGCCTTTAGGCTCGGTTTACAAACAGCGGACGGCACCTTATAATGGCTCTGTGGAAAATACAGATTGGAACGATATTCAGGCTGCATTAGACGGCGATAAAACAGCTTTTGAACGGCTTGTCGGCCGATATCAGGGGCAAATAACGAGACTTTGCCGGCGATTCAGCAGGGACAGTTCGGTCTGCCAAAGGCTCGTTCAGGACACCTTCGTCGAGGCCTTTATCAGCTTAAAAAGCTATAAGGCCAAGGCGCCGTTTCTTCACTGGCTAAGAAAAATCGCAACGCGCACCGGATATCGATACTGGAAAGAGCGGGACAGGCAAAAACGGTTTCTGTCATTAGAAGAATTTGACTTTGCCCAAAAAAATCGTGATGAAGAAATTGAGCCGTCAAAAGCTGCCCAGATTTTACACGCCCTGCTTGACAGACTGCCTTCGGCGGACAGGCTTGTGCTGACGCTTATGTATTTTGAAGATTGCCCGATTAAAGAAATCGCTCAAAGAACGGGCTGGACAGTTGCTGCGGTGAAGATGAGAGGAGCAAGGGCCCGGAAAAAATTAAAAAAAATTACGGAAAAGGAAAAACTTTTGGAGAAATTGGAATGGATGCAATGAAAATTATAGAGAAATTGGCCGAGGCGGCTCGAAAAGAGCAAATGCCTCAAATAGACGTCTGCAAGGCTGTAATGGCCGAGATTGACGGTTTGGGGCAGGAGCCGACATATAATATTCTGTCGTTCGAGTGGTTTGCGGGCATATCGGCTGCGGCGGCATCGATTGTAACGCTCCTGTCGATTCCGGCCTGGCGGTATATAGTCAACCCGCTGGTTCAATTATTAACGCCTTTGCAGGAGGCGGCATTATGGTAACCGAAGAGAGACCTGTAAAACATTATCGTCATAAACAAATTGCGATATGGATTATTTGTGCGGCGGTAATTCTGCTTTCGGGCGTTGTTATCGGCGCGGGCGGAACGATGCTTTTGGTTAAACACAGGATTATCCGGCTCGGCCGGCCATATAAAGACGCAGCCGTAATTGCAAAAGAGATAAGCAAAAAATACGGTCTGAACGAACAGCAGGCCAAACAGGTTGAGGATATTTTCAGCCGGGCATTCGAGCGAAAGCAGCTCCAGCGGGAAGAAAGAGATAGACAACGCGAGCAGGATACTCAAAATCTGATTGCGGAGATGAACGATGTGCTTGAGCGAGAGCAGTTCGAGCGATGGAACCGGGATTTTCAGGAATTGAGAGGGAAATTCAAAAAGCCGCCTAAAAAATAGGCCCAAAAACAGCGAAATTCCTCGAAAATCCTATAAAAAACCGCATTTTTCGTGTTACCTTGCCCATTTTACGCACACTAACAAAGCAGCAGTAAATAGTCGATATCACTATGTCATAACTATATGAAACGATGATGAAAAAGGTGTATAACTCGCTTAAATACAAGCTGTTAAAAAGCAATCACTCCATCTTTTTGGGACTATTGCTTTTCAGTTTCATCCTGCAGGCAGGCTGCAATGCGACAAATTACCGCAAAGATACCGACAAAATCGCCGACAATATCATTACTGAAAAACAACTCGAAGCCACCGGCAAGGCCAGTAAATTCAGCATCGAAAGGCCCAGCGACATACTTCGCAGAAGACTTCTTGCCGACCAAAACCTGCCGACATCGAGCCCTGCTTCTTTCGGTACGGACAGTTTGAAAAAGATAAAACATTGGCCTGAGAAAAACTATCCCGCGGCAATTTCAGGCGGAAATGTCGAAGAAATAAATGATGTTAACAAACCAATAGCCATTACATTGATGCAGGCATTGCAAATCGGCGCACTTAACAGTTTCGATTACCAGAGCGAAAAAGAAAAAGTCTTTCAATCCGCTTTATCTCTCGAACTCGAACGTCATACTTTCAGAAATACATTTGTTGCGCAGGTACAAAATCTGCTCAGCACAGATACAACCGGCGACAGAGCTACCAGCGGAACGGTAACAAGCAGCGAAATCGGAGTCAGCAGGAAATTTCAGTCCGGCGCTGAAGTAAGCGCCGCGATTGCAATCGACCTGGCAAATTTGCTCACTATGGGCGGAGCTTCCTCGACCGGAATTGCCGGCGAGGGCAGTATTTCGATACCGCTGCTGCGAGGCTCGGGAAGACACATTGTCGCAGAACCTCTAACGCAGGCAGAAAGAGACACGGTTTATTCAATATGGAACTTCGAAAGATATAAAAAAGAATTTGCGGTAGATATCGCAAGTAAATACCTGACGGTTCTTCAGCAATTAGACTTGCTTAAAAACCGCCAAGCCGACTATTACAGCCGAACGGTATCAGCCAAAAGAAGCAGAATGCTTGCCGATGCGGGCAGAATACAGGAAATCGAGGTTGACCAGGCGGTGCAGAGTGAATTAAGCTCGCGTCAGAGATTGATAGCCGCGACGCAATCGTATCAAAAGCAGCTCGACTCTTTTAAGACTTTTCTCGGCCTGCCGCCGGACGCACTGATTGAACTTGACCCGAACGAGCTCAAAATTCTAACGGCAGCAACAAACCAGCTTGTCAGTCAAATGGATGAGGACGGCAATACACCTGACAGCAATGATGACTCGAAAAGTGAACTTGTCGAATTGCTCGAACCGGATTACAAAAAAGGCGGTCCCTATGAAATGGAAGAGAGCACGGCGATAAAGCTGGCTTTTGAAAACAGGTATGACCTGAAAGTGGCGGATGGTCAGGTTTACGACGCTCAAAGGGTCGTTGTTGTCGCAGCGGATGCTTTGGGCGCAGAACTGACACTTTTAGGCTCAGCCGATATCGGATCGAGAAGAAGCCGAGTCGTTGATGCCACATCCGACAATTCAAGATTCGTGGCCGACAGAGGAGTATTTTCGACACTGCTCACTCTTGACCTGCCTCTTGACAGAAAAGAGGAAAGTATCGATTACCGAAACAGCCTTATCGACCTTGAGCAGTCCGTCAGAAACGTACAGACAACGGAAGATACGATAAAAACAGATGTCAGAAATGCTCTTCGTGATTTATTCGAAGCGAGAGAAAATATGTACATACAGGCAAAAGCTGTAAGCGTAGCCGAAAAGCGGGTTAAAAGCGTCAATATGTTCCTCGATGCCGGAAGAGCACAGATGCGTGATTTGCTTGAGGCGCAGGATGCACTATTGAACGCTCAAAATTCTCTGACCGCTTCGGTTGTAAGTTACCGGACAGCCGAGCTTGCTATTCAGCGCGATACAAGCGTATTGGAAGTAGACGAAAAAGGTTTATGGCAGGAATATTCGCCGGAAGGAAATCAAAATGTCAAAGAAGAAAACATATATAATTAGTTTTGCCATTATTATCGCCGGTGCAATTCTTATAGCCGGTATACTCTCCGACGGCAGCAATAAGAATGAAAACAACGGCCCCGTATACAAGGTCAAGCACGGGCCTTTGACTATAAATTTCGTCGAATCGGGCACTATCAAGGCCAGAGACCAAATCATCCTCAAAAACGAAGTAGAGGGCAGAACTTCCATTACTTATGTTATTCCCGAAGGCGAACGGGTTAAAAAAGGTGATTTGCTCGTCGAGCTCGATGCCAGTTCGCTGGCCGACCAGAAAATAGACCAGGAAATAAGCGTCCAGAACGCAGAGGCGGCATATATAAGCGCCAAGGAAAAT
>Ga0154689_1035_pt2 | contig 12957 bp, 14 predicted proteins | sample Rifle2008BG13ft_FD_116118 | JGI IMG/M metagenome (GOLD analysis project Ga0154689, IMG submission 116118) | Planctomycetes bacterium RBG_13_44_8b
TATAAACAAAAACGTCCGCACAATATCCCGCGTTGTTATAGAGCCGCGATACAGGGCTTTGGGGCTTGCGTATGAACTTGTGCAGAAAACTATGCCGCTTTTAAATATGCCCTACATCGAGGCACTGGCTGTAATGGGAAAGGTCAATCCATTCTTTGAGAAAGCCGGAATGCTTAAATTCGAGGCACCGATGCCGACAAGATGCGTCAAACTGCTGGGCGTCTTAAGTGCCGTCGGCATAGAGGAGAGCTCTCTTGTCGATATTGAAAAGACACACAGCAAAATGACAAACCTCACCGGCAGGGCAAAGAACTTTATTGAAAAACATCTCAGGGATTTTCTTGCAGCCTACGGCAGAAGGGCGAGAAATATGCCGAGCGGTTTAGCCAGAACGGAATACCTCATCAGCAGATTATCAGACAGACCGATTTATTACCTCTGGCGAAACCCTGATGTGGAATTAAAGATTTAAAAGTTGTTTAGCCCCCAACTTTATGTTGGGGGTTTAGCGTTTTTTTACAAGTTAATAGAGAAATCAAGCTGATAAAAAAAAGGCCGGCGTTTATACGGCCGGCCTTTCTATGCCATTATTCTTTTTATTTATTATTTCCTTTTCCTAAGTAAAACTGTACCAAGGCAAAGCAGTGCAATCGTCGCAGGCTCCGGCGCTGCGACGAGCATATCAGGGCTGGTGCCTAATCCAAATACGGTATCTGCTGCGATATCCGCTTCCGTAAATCCCGTCAGGCCTGCAAATGTAAAAGTTATTGACGATTTTACAAGCAGTCTGCCGTCAAGGTTTCTTGTTGTAACATCGCCGGCATAAATGGAATAATCCATCCCGCCTACTATATTGCCGTTGAAGTTATTCGGACTCAGAGCCGAGTTGCCGACTGTGCCGATGCCGAAGCCGAGGAACGGACTAACATCAGGGTCGAAACTTTTAAACTGCCAGGTATTATCCCTGCGGGAATCTGCCTTGAGGTCTGCATCTGCATCCCGCAATAAATCGGTATGATTTTTTTTGGTCAGATAAACATCGCCGACTGCATCAAGATATGTCAGAGAAGGCCTATTGCCGCTGCCGTCTATTATATCGAAAAAGAAACTGCTCAAAAGGTCGTCAGGGCCTTTGGAAGAAACTGCGGACGCATTAAAAAGTCCCACGGTAAGAATGTCGCCTGTAATTGCCAGTTCCGCGCGGAGCTGAACGGCAGTACCAATACCTGAAACGGTGCTTTGCTCGTGTATCACTACAGCAGAGGCCGGTGCAGATGTAAATACAAGCGAAAACCAAACCACCGCTGTAATAATAGAAACACTGTATAACTTCTTCATCTTCCTTCTCCCAAAAAATAAAATCTCCGCCCAAAAAAACCTGTTATTACCCCATTCCTTGAATTGCAATAACTTTAACTTTGCCTTAACTGCTACAGAAAGCATTATAGCAAAAAACCGTATTAAAATCAACTTTAGCTCCTCTTTGACTGCGTAATTGCTTACAGCTAAACATCTTAGCCGACAAAAAAGCCTTGCGTTAAAAACCGCTCATCTGAAGAGATTATAGGCCTGTCATTACTCCGTTTCCGGCGCCGCAGCCGCCTCGCTGTAGGTTTGCAACGAAGCCAGATGCTTGACAAATTCGGCGGCTCTTGACCGCCCAACCGTGTCCTGAAAATACGGCAGCAAAAAAGCAACCACCACACTGATAATCACAATACCTGCCGCAATTTCAGTAAGTACAGAACCTTTCCTCGCAATTGATTTCTTCAAATTCTTATCCTCCAATTCAATCCCGCACCTGTTCTATATTCTCGTTACAACATAACCTTATGTCTGATTTTAGCTGTAAAAACACATATAAAGGTTTTCTTGGCAAACAGGAATACAAAGCAGGTGCGAGGCTGTGGCTGCCTTTTCTGCAATAAATCCTCGGTGATTTTTAAAACATAACAAATAAAAACCGATTCTGCAAAAGCAGATTCCATAAATCTTAAAGGAAATTCCAATGTCAAACACTAATACAATCGTCCGAATACCATTGGCCAAACTCCTGCCGCACCCTGAAAACCCAAACAGAATGGCAAAGGCAGCATTCAAAAAACTCAAAAACCACATAAAGCAAACCCATAGATACGAGCCTTTGCTCGTCCGCAGCCATCCTGAAATTGAAAACTGCTTTGAGCTTATCAACGGCCATCACCGCACAGAGGCACTTAGGCAAATAGGCGAAACATTTGCAGACTGTATTATATGGGACGTTGACGACGACCAGACGAGAATCCTGCTGGCAACGCTGAACAGATTAGGCGGCAAAGATGAACTGAGCGCAAAGGTGAGCCTGCTAAAAAACCTTAGCGAAAAGTATAGCAGTAAGGAACTTGCCAAGCTGCTGCCGGATACCCGGACAGTGATAGACAGACTTAAAGATATTACAAAGCCGATGGATTGCTTAACAGAGAACCCCAAGCTGTTTTTAAACTCAATGGTCTTCTTCTTAAACGATGAGCAACTCAAAACAGTCAACGATGCCCTTGAAAACGCAATAAAAACAGGTTTAACCCCCAGGCCTGACCTGGGGGTTTCATCAAAATCCCAAAAACTTGCAAACGCAATAACCATAATTGCAAAACAATATTTGAATACAGGGAGATAACTATGAAACGAAAAAGGATTAAATATGTCTCACTCGAATCAGGTGCGTTCATTTCAGACCTGATTTTCCAAACAATGTCTGCAGAAGAAAGAGGCGTTTACTGCACCCTGCTTTTATACCTCTATGAAAACAACGGCAAACTGCCTTTCAACATCGAGTTGCTCAAGAGCCTGTGCAACTGCACCGACTTTGAAAAGAGCTGGGATTTTATCAAACAAAAGTTTACAGTAAAAAACGGCAAAATCTCACACAAAAGAGTTACAAAGGAACTCAACAGGGCAAAACTGTTATCACAAACCCAGTCCCAAAAAGCTGTTAAAGCGGCAAAAGCACGATGGAATGACGATGCTTCAAGCATACCGCAAGCATTCAACAAGAATACTTCAAGTATAACCAAGCGAAGTCAAGCGAATCAAAGCGAAGATAAGGTAAGAGATAATACGAAACGAAGTTCAGGTCGCCCAGTCCCCAATATTGCACCAGAACTTGAAAATATCAGGACAAAGCTGCAAGCCAATCATTCTTCGCAGTTTAATTCTGTCGTCTCTTCGCCCCGATTCGCTCAAGAGCAGCCCGCCACAGGTACAGGCAGTTCTGAGCCGGGACTCATTGATTTCTATGACAGGCTGGTTTCTATCTTTGCCGCCAGAACAGCGTCAGATACAACCAGCCTTCGCAATCTTGCCGGCTGGGTCAGGGACAACATTGCTGCCGGCAGATTCAATGAGCAGATTATACCGAGGATTCTTGAGATGGCCGCCGACTCAAAAACCGGCAAAAGCATAAAACCGATTGCCGTCTTCTTCGCAAGGGTCAAAAGAGAACTCGGATACAGAAAAGACCTGTAGCACAGCCGATTATTGCCTTTTGGACAAGTTGCCGGTAGAATATGGAAGTATGGAGAATATAAACCTCAAATTAGAGCGTTCCACTATCGACGACAAAGATGTTCTAAAAAATCTCTATTTATATTACGCCCACGATTTATCTGAATTTAACGATTCTCTCAAAACTGACCCTAACGGCTTATTTGGTAATTCTATTGACCTTTATTTTAATGATGGCAGATTAATACCCCTGAAAATCATACTTGAAAATAGTATAATTGGATTTCTCTTTTGTTCAAAAGGACAAACGGTCGATTATGTTATTCAGGATATGTTTATTCTGAGAAATTACAGGAACAGAGGATTAGGCAAATTGGCTTTGAAACAGCTTTTCAGTCTTTACCCCGGCAAATTTGGACTTGATATACTAATAAAGAACACCCCTGCAAAGTTATTCTGGACGCACTGTTTAGAACATTTAGGCATAAACTATACAAGTTCTGAACTGATTTCAGATGGCCAGCTTGGCACAAGACTGTTTTTCAACTCCAGGAAATCATAAGCGGAAAGCAGGTTTAAGTCTGATTTCGCCGATTTTTCATACTCAAAAAACATCGCTTTTTCAGGAAAACCGCCCAAATAGCCCGATAAACTTTGCTTATTTTGCTCAAAATCGCAGATTCGCCATTGACTAACCCTGGTTTCCGGGGTATAATCATCCTCAGTAAAGGTTGAATTGGAAAGGATTGGAGAAGGAAGAGAAAACGTTGAGGAACACTCTCAATTCTCTCACAGAAACTCTTTCTTCTGTATCTCTGTTGGTAGCAATTGACAGCGTAGTATGATTTTGTTTTTAAAACGGAGAAGAGAGAAGTGAAGACTAAATCACTGTTTGTAGCAGTAATGCTTCTGTATTTGGCGACTCAATCCCGGGCAACAGCTTACACAGCAATAGATTTAACCCCCAGCGGATTCACTGGTTCTGTTGGTAAAGGGGTCGGCGGCACTCAGCAGGCCGGCTCTGGCAGTGGTTCAGCCACAAACGACGAGACTCACGCCTTGCTTTGGAACGGCAGTGCAGCAAATTATGTCGATTTGCACCCAAGCGGATTCTCTTTTTCTGCGGCTTATGGAATCAACGGCAATCAGCAGGTCGGCTCTGGCAGTGGTTCAGCCACAAACGACAACCAGCACGCTCTACTTTGGAGCGGAACTGCTGATAGCTATATTGATTCGAACCCAAGCGGATTCTCTTTTTCTTCGGCTTGTGGAACCAATGGCACTCAGCAGATAGGCCAGGGTTATGGGTCGGCCACAAATAACAACCAGCACGCCCTGCTTTGGAGCGGAACTGCGGCAAGCTATGTTGATTTGCACCCCACCAGCGGATTCAGTTATTCTGTTGGTCAGGGAATCAGCGACACTTATCAGGTCGGCTATGGTTTAGGTTCGGCCACAAACAACAAGACTCACGCCTTGCTTTGGAGCGGAACTGCGGATAGCTGCATCGATTTGACCCCCAGTAAATCTTTCAGTTCTCGTGCTTATGGGGCCGGCGGCAATCAGCAGGTCGGCTGGGGTTATGATTCGACAATAGTCATCCCGGCTCCCGGCGGTCCGGGTTCTGGTTCAACCAACCCGGTGCATGCCTTGCTTTGGAGCGGAACTGCTGATAGCTGCGTTGATTTGAACCCAAGCAGCGGATTCTCTAATTCCGGAGCTTATGGAACTAATGGCACCCAGCAGGTCGGCTATGGCTATACAGACTCCGACAACCAGCAGCACGCCTTGCTTTGGAGCGGAACTGCAGACAGTTATATTGACCTGCATCAATTCCTGCCGGCCGGGTTTACTGATTCTCTCGCCTACGCTATCGACAGCAGCGGGAACGTTGTCGGCTATGCATATGATAGTAGTTCAGGCAGCTACCACGCTATTCTTTGGCAGCCGGCTCCTGAACCGGCAACAATTTGTCTGTTTGGTCTTGCAGGATTAATCCTGCGACGGAGAAAATGGGCATTCGCAGTACAAAATAATCTGCCCGACTAATAGTCCTATAACTAAACACAGAAAGCAAATTTCAGCCCTTTAACGGGCGTTTATCCCTCTTATTAAACACCACTTAACCTGTCCTGCTGTTCTGCCGACTAAACTGATACAGCGGGGATTATATTTACTTATACACAAAAGCGTTATGTCGTCTTAAAAATACGCTAAAAGAGAGACAAATTCACAGGGCAGAAAAAATGAGAATAAGACAAAAATTGCTTTTAGGATTTGTAGGCATTGCTTTACTGGTGGCAGTTGTCGGATATGCCTCCGGCAGGGCAAGCCAACAAGTGTTATGTGAAAACATCGGCCAATCATCTGCGGTACTGGCTGCCAAAATATTGGAGCACATCGATGAACAAATTCAGAAAAAAGCCGAAGTATTCCAGGAATACTCCGCCGATTCAACGGTCAGGCAGTTTGTTGCAGAGTCGAATCAGGAATTTGAAGACATTGCCGATACAGACGCCTACATAAAGGAAACAGACCGGCAATGGGTCGCTGCATCGGAAGATTACATAACGCCGTTTATGCAGAATTTAATAGACAACGAGCTGTCGGAAAAACTCAGAGAGAAAGCGGCTTTTTACAATGCAAAATACGGCAGCAAGACCATCGGTGAGATTTTTGTAACAAACAAGCACGGCGTCAATGCCGCCCAGTCAAAAAAAACCTCGGATTATCTGCAGGCGGACGAACAGTGGTGGCAGGATGCAAAACAAAACGGACTGGCGGTAATGGATGTCGATTATGACTTAAGCTCAGGCATCTATTCTATCGCTATTTGCACAAGGATTGACGACGACGCCGGCAACTTCCTCGGAGTTATGAAGGCCGTTGTGAATATCAATGAAATTATAGCTCATATACAGACAACCGAAAAAGAAGAGCCAGGCATATTTAAGCTGCTTACCAAAGACGGACGAATCATTTATGCAACAAAAAATTTTAAATTATTCGGACACAGCTCAAATGAGTTGCTTTCTCACTTCTACGAGCAAAAAAAACATAAACTTTATGCCGTAATAACCACTGATGAAGATAAGGAAGAAAAACTCATCGCCCATGCCCATTCAAAAGGCTATAAAGATTATAAGGGCTTAGGCTGGTTTTTGGTTATAGAATACAAAACAAAAGACATATTCGCCCCGGTCGCTCATCTGCAAACACGCATACTGACTATCACAGCAGTAATTATGATATTTGTCATTGTCTTCGGCTTGCTTGTATCCAGTACTATTTCCAAATCCATCGGCAACTTTGCCGATATTGCAGAAAAAATCAGTCGAGGCCATCTGGATTCTGAAATCGCCGAACGCAAAAAAGCACAGGCCAAACTACAGGAAAGCAGAGAGCAATTGGAAAAACACGAACAGTTACAGGCAGAACACCTCGAACAAATAGCCCAGCTCGAGCAGGAAATCAACAGCCTGCTGGCTGAGCTCGGCAGGGAACCGGAATATCACGATATCGCTCAAAACCAAACCTGAAAATCTAAAACCACTATCGCCAAAGGCGATTCCGCAATTTTTAGTTTTCAATTTTTAATTTTAAGTTTCCTAAAGGAGTCTTACTATGTCTGCACTTACCAAAAAACAACTGACGGTCATTGATGATTTATTTGAAACCGGCGGCGACGAATCAGCAATCCGCCAGAAACACAAAATCCCGCAAAAGCTCTGGAGCAAATGGCTGGCCGACAAAGATTTTGCCGATGAAATTGCCGCACGGATGGAATCGTCAAAGCGACACAGTCAAATCATTTTGTCAAAGTATGTTCCCTTTGCCGCCGCAAAGCTGGTTCAGCTTTGTGAAAGTGAAAATCAGGAGACCAGCAGAAAGGCCGTTTTGGATATCTTGAATCTTCAGGCCGGCCGGAAAACTCAGGATACACTTCAGCCTGAACTGCCAACCCTCGATGCACAAACCGCTTCAAAACTGTTAGCCGCTTTAGCAGAGGAAAATTCCCCAAATTTAAGCTAAAAATCACAGTTTTAGAGTAAATTCAGCGTTTTAATCACAAATTTTAAAGATTTTTCTTGAACAAACAGCTCATTTTTAGCATAATATATGTAGTGAGATTGTCATTACATCAGCTTTAAGAAAGTGAGGTTATTGTGGCTGGCAGCACTACTACAATTCAGGTCAGGATTGACCCGGACACAAAGCAAAAGGCTACAAAAATTTTAAATGCTCTGCACATCGATATGTCCGAAGCCATTAAAATGTACCTAAAGCAGATTATTCTCAACAGGGCAATACCTTTTGAATTGCGGATTCCAAACGAGCTTACCGCCAAAACCATAGCTGAAACTGAGGCAAATCAGGATTTGCACGAGGTCTCAGACGTTGATGAGCTTTTGAGGGAGCTTAATCGTTGAGAATATTTTATGCCGGCCAATTCAAAAAAGACTTTAAGGTCATTGACGACCGCCTGAAAAGCAGCAAAGAATTCGTTTCTGAGCTTAGAAAAGTAATCACTGCCCTGCAGTCCAAAAAAGAACCTTTCGGACATACCATCAATAAACTATTGGCAAAAGGTACAACTTACTTTGACTGCTATATTTATGAGGACATCTTAATAATATACCGCATACATAACGATTGTCTTGTCTTACTAAGAATTGGAAAAGCCTCACAATTGTACAAAACCTGATTTTTATATTGCGTCTCTTCCTCCATTATCTTATTTTTAATACCAGAAATTTTCTAATGGAGGTACGAATATGGCCGAAAAGGAATCTACGCAAAATGCAGTGTTCGTTACACAGACCATAGTGATAGTCATATTGTTAGTGGCCTGGATTATGTCGTCCGGTCTTGGGCTCTTGTTTTATTTAGAACGAAGTGCCAGCAATAAGCTATTGGACAAGTTAGCCCTGATAAAACCTGGAACAAAACTCTCAGATGTGAAGGATAAATTAGGTGGGTTGACAATAAGAGAGCTTGAAAAATTCGATGAAGTGCTGGCCTGGAGTCATCGAATCAAAGATGAGCAATTTTGCAAAGGTAAAAAACTATATATATTCAGCGATGTTGTTACTCCAACTTGTCGAGGCATGGATGTATATATGGATTCAAACGATGTTATAGTTTATGCTACTTGGTATCAGGAATAAGATAGAAAACCGAATGAGACTTAATCACACTGTACTTTTTATTTTGCCGATGGTGCTTTTGCTATCTTCCTGCAGGAACATAAATAATACCGCCCTGTCTGTAACGGTAAAGCATCAGCTTGCCGCATATCCTGCTCAAAGGCTCGTCGATATTTACAAGGCTTTCTTTCAAGGCTTCTTCGGCCCTGCTCATTTAATCACCGATTCAAACTCTGCCGCCAAGTACATCAAACAGGAGTTGGCAGAAGCCGTTGATTTCGAGGATTACGATTATCAGCCGCTGCCGCCAGACGGCAAATTCGTCAGGGTAAACCTCAGGCTCATCAAAGAAGGCAAAATATCGCTCGAAGATTTCGCCGCCGCCTTTGTCAAAAGCGCAAAACCTGTGAGCAGGACAGATATTAAAAAATGGAAGAAGCAATGGCCTCGTATCCTGACTGAAATTGAAAAGCAAAGGCCTAATATACCTCATTTTCAGGAGGACAAGGCTTTTATCGATTCGCTTCTCGCAAAAGACGAGTATGTCGTCCACCACAGTGATGAATTTATTGCAAGATACCATCCGCACTACCGCCTCATAAGCGCCGAGCAGTTAAAAGCAATCAATCATTAATTTGTTTAGCCCCCACCTGCCGTAAGGCATATCCCTTAGCGGACCTGCGGTGGGGGTTGTTTAATTTTTTTGCCTGGCGGGTCTATAAGCCGGGTTCTGTTCCCGCACCTACTCCATATTCTCTTAAAATCTGTTTCAATTCTAAAAAGAATACCAAGTAGGTGCGGGATGCGACCATTTCTCTAAGGCCTGCCATTGCTGACAGGCTCAAGCGACCTACCCGCCGGCTGTGAAATCTCAAATCTCAGATTTGAAATCTCAGATGCTCGGGCAAAGCATACCGGCTTACTTGGTCTTGCAGGCGGTGGGGTTTACCCTGCCGGTTCTGTCGCCAAAACCGCGGTGCGCTCTTACCGCACCTTTTCACCATTACCCCACACCTACTCCATATTCTCTTAAAATCTGTTTCAATTCTAAAAAGAATACCAAGTAGGTGCGGGGCTGTGTATTTTCTGTGGCACTTTCCCTTTATCTGAAATTTCAAATCTGAAATCTCAAATACGGTGGCCGTTAGCCATCACCGCGCCCTGTCCTGCCCGGACTTTCCTCCCCGCACCTGCTCCATATTCTCTTAAAATCTGTTTCAATTCTAACAAGAATACAAAGCAGGTGCGGGGCGGCCGCCCGACCCGCCGGACAAAAAAATTTAATATAAAACTTCCCGCTTACCGGCAAATATACCTCAAAATCCGCCTTTTTGCAAGTCCAGTAATAAAAATGCCTTATTAACGGTTTAAACCTTGATTTTCCGCCATTTTGTGGTATAATATTACGGATATTAGAGGTATTTTTTAAGTAAGGAGTTGGAAGATGGACTTTCGCAAAATTTTTGCCGCACTCGTATGTACATTTCTATTAGCCAGTTTGGTTCTCGCCGCAGTTCCAGAAGTTGACTGGGTTCAAAGGTATGCAGGCAATGCTAACGACTGGGATGTTGCAGAGGATATCGCCCTTGACTCAGCAGGCAATGTCTATGTAACAGGCTCCGCTAAGCACACCGGCAGTAATTACGACTTCGTTACAATAAAATACACACCGGACGGCCAAAACGTCTGGACAAAATCATATAACCGCAGTTATACATATAACGATTATGCGATGGCAGTTGCCGTCGATTCAAATTCAGATATCATCGTCGCAGGTTATAGTTATAATCCAACATCGAATTATGACGGCGTCATCGTAAAATACAATTCTGCCGGCACTCAGCTTTGGGCTAAAAGTTATAACTATTCCGGCTCCAGCAGTGAAAGATTATTCGATGTCGCTGCCGATGCAAATGGAAGTATCTACGCTGTCGGCAGAACAGACAATGACTGCCTCGTTGTAAAATACGAGCCTGACGGCACCTTCGCCTGGAAACAGACATATGACGGTCTGGCAAACGGCAAAGATATTCTCTACCAGCTCGCTATCGACGGCACCGGAAACGTTTATGCCTGCGGCGAATCGGAAGGCCTCGGCACAGGCCAGAACTGCCTGACAGTAAAATACTCACCCGGCAGCACTTTACTATGGGCAATACCTTATAACAATGCCGCCGCCAACGGCTGGGATATACTTGAGGCGATTGCTCTTGATTCTGCAGGTAATGTTTGTGTAACAGGCGCGGTCGAAACCCTGACCGATTCAAACTATGTAACAATCAAGTACGACCCCAACGGCAATCCGCTCTGGACTGAATTTTATACCGGCACCTCAACAGGCTGGGATGAGGTATATGCAATCGCCGTCGATTCAGACGATAATGTCGTTGTAACAGGATACAGCGAGAATGCGGCTAATGCAGACGCCGCCACTGTAAAATACAACGGGCAAACGGGAACGCAGTTGTGGGAAGCCAGATACAACGGCGATGCCAATGCATCTGATTACGCCGGCGCTATAGCAGTTGACCGCTTCGGCAGGGTTTACATCCACGGCAAAAGCGTCGAATGGTATTCAGCTGATTATCTTACAATCTGCTACGACTCAAACGGCGTCCAGCAATGGAAGATGACTTATGATGTCCCCGCTCTATTTCCGGATACCGGTACTACAATGGCTTTTAACGATGGAATAGTATATGTTACAGGTTACAGCACCGGTCATTTAGGCAATTATGATTACGCCACAATAAAATACGTCCAGCACGATTACTGCCTCTCGCCCGGCGACCTCAACGGCGACTGCTGGGTCAATTTTCCTGACTATATCCTCTTCGCTGAAAACTTCGTCGCCTCACAGGACGATTACGAAACATTATATGACATAACTGATAACTGGCTCCAGTACGACTTCTTAATACCGCAGGACTGCGACCCCAATTCTCCTCAGAACTTAATGGTCCCGCCAATGGCTTATGACGATACCGCTCTTATATTGATTTGGAGCAAACCGCAGGATTATTCCGATGTCGCAAGCTATAACGTTTACAAGGACGGCTCACTGCTCGGCAATACAACAAAACTTTTCTACAATGTCTCGGGATTAACTGCAAATACCGCCTATGACTTTACAGTAACGTCTGTCTTAAGCGGCTCAGAATCACTGCCCAGCAACATCTGTTCCTTTACAACAGCCAACACCCCCACAGTTCTTTATCCTGAAGATTACGGCGCCGAGGCAAATGGTCTTGTCAAAGATACCGCTGCAATTCAGGCAGCAATTGATGCCTGCCCTGCCGGCGGAAAAGTTCATCTACAAGCCGGAAAAACATTCCTAAGCGGTGCGCTATTCTTAAAAAGCAATATGACTTTCCAGATTGACGGAACTCTATTAGGCAGCGACGACCCGGCAGATTACCCATATACATCTTTGCGTTTCCCATACTATGCTTCAGGAAATAATTATATGGGATTAGTAAATGCCTACAATAACTATAACGACCCCGCCAGTGCAGGCAAACCTTACGGCGCTATTACAGACCTGCGCATCTGCGGCTCAGGTGTTATTAACGGCTGCTACGGCTATGACGCTGCAGACCCGCATACCGTTTTAGACCATGAAAACACCACTCTCGGCTATGCTGAATCCGCTCTCCACGGAGAAACCAACCGCGGTGATATGGTTACAGTAAAGGGTGTAAACAATGTCTATGTAGGCGGATGGAACGACACCTTAACTCTCGTCTATCCTGCTGAACATACAATCTTCATAAGCTACTGCAATGATGTTACTGTCGCCGATGTCAATTGCGATACATTCGATATTCACAACGGAGACGGCGTCAATCTCTGTACCACTGATACCGCTTATATCTTCAACTCGCAGTTCGATACAGGCGATGACTGCATCAATATGAACGCAGGGCAGGGATTAGAAGGTGTAACTGAGAACGTACCGGTGCAAAATGTCAGGGTCTTCAACTGTGATACCTATCGCGGCCACGGCGGATATGTCATCGGCAGCTTCACTGCTGCCTGGGTGCAGGATTCGCTGATAGAAGACTGTACTTTCAGAAACAACGACCCATATTCAAACGGCTATGGAATACGAATGAAAACCGGCAATAATAACGGCGGCGGCGGCCGAAGAATCACCTGCAGAGACATCATAATCGACGGCTCTGCAAAGCAGGGAATACACCTGTATAGCAATTATAATGCTTCCGGTTATACTTCTGCCGGCCCAGGACAGTTCAGCGGTAATATATTCAAAAATATCTCCATAACCTCAACTCTGGACAGCATTTACGTTTATGGCTTGAGCAGC
>Ga0154689_1042_pt3 | contig 12491 bp, 14 predicted proteins | sample Rifle2008BG13ft_FD_116118 | JGI IMG/M metagenome (GOLD analysis project Ga0154689, IMG submission 116118) | Planctomycetes bacterium RBG_13_44_8b
TAATCAAAACAGTATATTGCCAGCCGAAATATTGTTATACCACCAGTTAGACATCGAACATAAATTAGCATTTTCTTTTTAAACTATTTAAGTATATATGCAAATACTTAAATAGCATTTAAGGAGTAATGGGGTTACATCTTTTTTTAACTTTGGTGTCCATTCTCCATAGCAACCCCGACATGCCTGGTGCTACAGCGAAGGTTGAATCGCCCGACAAAAAAATAACTCCGATCAATAAAAAACAGGCTGACTGCTCAGCCTGTTTTTTATATTCGAGATTGGCAACAATAAACCTGTTAAAGCCCTAACAAGAGGGAAAGCTCGACTACGTGCTCCTGCTCGTCAATAATCACGTGACGGATGCCGTGCTCAAGAGTTTCGAACTCGTACTGCAGGTTTTTCTTGTTATCCATCACCTTCTGATAAATTTTCTTATAGAAATCAATGGCGTCTTTTTCACCCTTAAGGTTGACCTGCAAGATTTTCTTTAATTCTTTGGCTTTATACGTCTCGGCCAGACTCATTACCGGCTCTCCTCCGAGGTAGCCGCCTATTAGCTCGCGAAATATTTCTTCGTGCTTTTGCTCATCGGAGGCTATTTCCTTCAACCTCTGGATGATTTTTTCTGCGCCGGCTCCTTTAACCAATTCTGCATGGGCAAGATATTGAATCCTCGCTGCATGCTCTAATTCAAGTGCGTGGTTCAACATACCAATTAATTCTTTTTTTATGTTACTCATCGTTATTTCTCCTTTCTTTTGATTTTACTTTTATTGTTGCCGTTACTCCCCGGCAATAAACCGATTTTATTTATATAAACCTATTTTACTTCGATTGATGCATTTGCATCAAAAGGATTTGTTCTCATCGCCAGTGAAAACAGATATGGGTAATCGTGTTTTAAGTATTTCATATAATCAAGCCATTAAATAAGCAATTGATGATAAGCCCTTTTTATGTCACCGGCCAGGTGCTGATAATCCGAATCTGGCAATTTTTTTAAATCTGCTCTGTGTGCCAGCTCGTCGGTTAAATGAAAAACCGCCCAAAGTAAATTCGTGAAAGATTCGCGCTCAAGCAAATTAGGGTTCTCCAAAAGGTTGAGCAAAAACTGCCTCTTCCTTATTAAAAAAATTTTTACTTCATTAAGGTCTCCTTTTTTGCTGTTTATACTGACTTCATATCTTCGTATATTTTTGCCAACTTTTATAAACTCTTTATCGATCAATCCTTTGTTATTACAAGCTGATGTCCGATATTAGCTAACTCCGGGTCAAACTGGGAGGTTTTTCTCAAAAGCTCCGTACCAACTTCACTGAAAAACGTTCCTATTACCATATTAAGCTTTTTTAGAATCGACTTCTTTTCTCGATACACAAGCAGGCGATGCAAGACAAGCATAACTATCAAAACATCCACAAACAGAAATGCGATGTCGCCGATAAGATATAGAAAGATATGGTGAACATCTCGGAAAATCAGATAGTGGAAACAATAGAAAATTACCGATAGAGCAACCAGTATCAAAGCAAGCAAGATTTGCCAATTAAGAAATTTTTTCATTACTAACTCTCCAATTACCCACTCAATATAACATATTGCCTTACAAATACCAGATTGCTTTTTAAGAAATATGGAGGGCCATCAGAAAAAGCCAATGATGACCCTCCCTATTGCTCTTACTTTAAGAACTTTGAAACAAACGGAGAAGTCTCGCCGCGACGCAGGAAATGCCCCGACGGCCCTTCACCAAGAAACTCAGAGAACCAGGATTCATGCTCGATTTCCTCGTTAAGTATCGCCAGAGCCAAATCATACGTCCTGTGGTCTTTCCCAGCCGTCATATTGCAAATCGCCGTATATCCTCTGACTGCGCACCGTTCCGCTTCCACAAGCACCTTCAGGATGGCTTCGACATCTGTCGGGTCTTTTGGAAGATTAGCCGGAGGACAGGCGGACATATCATGGAACTCCTTCATGCACGCCGGCAGCTTGCCGCCAAGCTCGTAGATGCGGGGCATTAAGGCCTCGAAATGATTGCGGTCCTCAATCCTCGCCGTCTCAGCAATCTCTTTTACTCCTTCACCTTGTAAACCTATCAGGTTCGCACGAAGGATTGTGTAATAATAATAAGTCGTGATTTCAGCGGATGCGTTTCTTATTAACAAATCCAGCAGTTTGTTCACATCCACACCTGATTTTTTGACCATTTCAATTGCTACTTGTGCCATTTTAGTACCTCCTTTTTAAAAAACCTCATCAAAAATAATGTTACAAACAATTCTAAAATTTTTGTGCTCCTGTACCTCCTTTCATAATCTTTACTAAGTAATAATTATTCTTAATCACTTTTAAAAAAATATATTACCCCCTCTTGATACATTCATCACATAAACCTTCCAGGATTACTTTTACATTCGTGACATTAAAGCTCTTTTGAAATACCCTGGGAATCTTCAGGTTGTCATAGGTTTCATCGTGAAAGTCCAATATTTTATTACATTTTTGGCATCTGAAATGGTGGTGCTTGTTAGTATCCGGGTCATATCGTTTTGTCCCGCCATAACCCTCAACGAGATGAACAAGACCGATTTCTGCGAACTTCGAAAGTGTTCTATATACTGTATCCAGCGATATATCTGGGAAGACATTTTTAATCCTCTTGAAAATATCATCTGAATCGGGATGGCTTTTTAACTTAATCAGCTCCTCATATATAGCAACGCGTTGAGGTGTTATGTTCAGGCCGTGCTGTTTACACCTGTCAAGAAATAAAGCTATTAAATCTTGTCTATTTTTGTTTAACATTGTGCCTTTATTAACATTCTTAATATTATTGATGTATGTTACTATATAAGAATCATTCTTATTGTTCAACAAAAAATTAAAATATTTTTTAATTTTATGATAAATCGAAGAATACAGCCCTATTGACCAGGTTTGAACATTATGCATGATACGTTTGAATAGGATCTTTGATTGAAGTATTGCCGTAAGTTGAATTCCAAACTTGAGAATGAGTATATCTAAATTATTCACTTGAATATTACGATAATTTAGTATATATTTCTTGCAGCGGATAGCCCTTGATGTTCAGCACCAGAGAGCAAGAAATCACGCGAAAGTTAGATATTATCAGGAATCTAATGCTAATAAAGGCTGGCTCGAGTGATTTAATCCAGAAATTATGACTTTGCGGGTAGATAAAAGGGTGCTGCTTCAAGCATTTGCTAAAATTGAGGCAATCATTGTTGGCATTCCAATGATTATCTATATAATGGTTTTAGGGTGTATACTCCTCGCCGGCCTTTTTAACTTTGAAATAGAATTTCTTCCCATTTGTTTTATCGTATTATTTATTGGGAGCTTTTACCTAATTCCTCATGCATTAATAGCCCAGAATCATATTAGTGTCGCTTCCCCTCTTCCTGTACTTATGCCAGAAGGATTATTCGGCTGGCTTGCAGTGATTGTGTTTTATAGCGTGGTTTCTCTTATTATTGCATTAATTGTCAGTCTTTATATTCCTAATAAAAGAAATACATAATATAATACTTTCCTTAATAAATCATGGCTGTATCGGATGAGTTCATAGACTATGTTATCGACCAGCTTGCGGCCTGGAACGAAGTATCTGCTCGCAGGATGTTCGGCGGTGCAGGTCTTTATTGTGAGGGGAAGATGTTTGGACTTATTGCCGACGACGTCGCTTATTTGAAAGTCGATGACTCCAATCGAGAAGATTTTATCAAGGCCGGCTCATCGCCCTTCAATCCGTATCCCGACAAAGTAAAAACAGCCGTTATGTCCTATTATGAAATTCCTGCGGATGTCCTTGAGAATCCGGATGAGCTGGCCAGATGGGCGGGACGTTCTTTAGCCATCGCACGAAATAAAAAATAAGAAAACAATCTTTTCCACCACGCATTGGAACACAACCAATAACCTTAAAGTCCGCGTTGTGAGCGACCTTCCTTCCTTAAAAAACAAAGGCCGCAATGGAAATGCAACTTTTTTGACTATATAGTAAGCCCCTGCTTCGCTTTTTCAACGCAGCAGGGGCTTACCTCAAGAAGAAAGTCAGCAGCATACCCGGCGAACATAAAAACCATTTATTCGCAAGTTGCCGGGCGCTAATTAACGAACCTCGATGGCCATATGACTTCTAAGTTCCTCAAGTCGTTCAGTAGGAGCTTCCAGTCCTCCGATAATCGTATAAACCCTTAAGGAATTTTTGCCGTCTTCATATACGCCGCGATGGATGGTAGCCTTACCGGTTATCTCTGACAACACATCAAATGCATAGTCGATGTTGTCCTGCAGACCTTTAACGTTGGCCATTAATTTTCTCCCGCCAACAGCTATACAACCAGCCACTTTGGCGGTAGGTAAATCAAATCCACTGGCAAGCAGTGTCTTCTCAAGGTTCTTTTTCACTGCCTCTGATATCGCAAACTTATCGCCAAATTTAGTCACTTTAGTCAGGCCCATTATCGAGCATCCGCCGGACTCCAAAATGCTGCGATAATCTACAGAGTCGAAGGAAGTATACTGGCTGCTAAACGTACTAAGTCTGTTGAAAATATCAAACAGACTTGCAACAGTATTGTTTATCGTGGGCCAGAATGACTTTACAGTCATTTTCGGATACATCTTGTTTATCTTGTCATTGTCCACAATGATAAGAGGTGATATCTTCCCTGCGGCAGCCATTTGACTTAACTCCCAGGCCACTTTATACGCATTCTCAGCGACCAACGGAGAACTGGCCTCGCCTACTGTGGGTAAAGTCATAATTACGCCCACATTCTTATTTGGATTGCTTATTCCGATATACCGTGCATATCTTTTGGCAATCTCAATCAATCCAACAACGCTTCCGCTGCCGGTACCGCCACCTGCTCCGAAGCAAACCATAATATGGTCAACTTGAGTGCCGAATGTCTGCCTAGTCAGATGTAAAATTTCCTGCTGGTACTGCTGGATAGCTCCTTTTCCTCTTTCCATGTCCTTGCCGGCACCACTTTCCCCTATGTCCATCAAGTACTTTTGACTCTGGGGAATTTCAAGCAAATCCAGGTCATGGTGTGTTGTATTCACAGCCAGGACCTTCTTATAACCCAATTCATGGAAGGACTTCACTAATCTTCCACCGCACTGGCCTGAACCGATCCAGGCATAGCGTGTAGACCCATTAACCTTGTCTATAACACCGGACTCCTCCTCAACATTAGGCTCGAATTGCTCCAAAGCTAAAGTAGGCAGCATAAAAGCGTTAAAATCAAATTCGCCTTTTGCGTTTACCAGGCTTCGTTTTTGGGCAACTTTCTTCACAGGCTTGCTGGGTACCTTGTGTGTTGTAGGTTTCGCAACCGTGTGTGTTACAGGCTTCTTAGCTGTCGAAGGCTTTGATGCGACAACTTTATGGGTTGTCTTGGGCTTTGCCTTAGGCCTAGCCTTAGCCTTAACATTAACCTTATGGCTTGCTTTGGCCTTGGAACCCGGCTTGGCGTGAGTCGCCTTTTTTCTGTTTTTAACCGATTTGTTTGACATTTTGATCTCTCCTACAATTGACTTTAAAATATTTGTTAATAATGGTTCGTTACGCCTATTTTTAAATTATTCTCGCAAATATACCCCCAAAGGCATGTAATGCGATATCGCCTCCTATCGACCTATTAACGGGAGTGTATAACTTCTTTTTCCATTGTTTTTGATTTTTTTCACAAATTGAGACCGTTTTGGATTTGAACCCTAAAAATGACATAACTATGGCCCACTTTTCACTTTACTCATCTCGTCTTCGAGTTATTGGCTACACCTGTTCGGCCTATAATGATTAAATTGGCTATAATTCGGTCTCATCAAAAGAAGATTGCTCATTCTTTTTTGAAGTCTCTTTTCCGGCGTGGCAATGCGATATAAATCTCTCTTTAAGGCAACAAAAAAGGATTTACGGTAACGCAAGTCCCATATTGGCAACGAATAGCGGGGAAGAGTTTCACGCCTGCGACCCGAAATTGAGGTTTGGATTCCGATCAAGTAATCTTAATCTGCCTAATTACTCACTAGACTTGCACAGTCTTAAAAACCTTCGAGCTTATTAAACATTAGCTAATATAAAAATTTCGCTCCTGTGGGGGCTCTACAAAATTGTAATTCCTTGTAATAATTATACGTTTTTGTTAGGATACGGCAGTTTTTTGAGAGCAGAAATTATGAAGGTAAAAGTTGCTAAAGAAGTCGAGCTATTAAGTGATATATCCAAGGCCTTTGCCGAATCGCTCAATCTCGAAGAGACTTTGAAGTCTATATTTCACTCGCTGGACATGCATCTTAAACTACGCAGAGGGACTATAACCCTGCTCGACCAGGATACAGAGCTGATTAATATTAAGATAGCCCACGGTCTTAGCGAAAAATCAAAAAAGTTAGGCAGCTACAAGGTCGGTGAGGGAATTACCGGCATGGTGGTACAAAGCGGCAAAGAGATTATCGTTCCCGACATCTCCAAAGACCCGCGATTTCTGTATAAAACCGGGCCAAGAGCTCGCGGAAAGAATCAGAAAATAGCCTTTTTCTGTGTCCCCATCAAGCTGGAAGGCAAAACCATCGGCGCGTTGAGCGTTGATAAGCAGGCGGGCAGCAAAGAAGATTTCCAATACAGTCTGCGGCTACTGAACATCATCGCCACTATGGTAGCACAGGCGGTGAAGCTGAATAAGCTTTTCCAGTCCGAGCGTAAGCAATTGCAGGATGAGAATGTGCGATTACGGCAGGAATTAAAATCTCGATTCAATATCCATAACATGGTTGGAAGCAGTAATGCGATGCAGGAAGTTTATCGGCTCATAGAGCAGGTCGCCGACAGCAATGCCACCGTGCTCATTCGCGGCGAAAGCGGGACGGGCAAAGACCTTGTCGCCCATGCCGTTCACTATAACAGCCCGCGGGCAGACAAACCTTTTGTAAAAGTAAACTGTACCGCCCTGCCGGAAACATTGCTGGAAAGCGAGCTATTCGGACACGAAAAAGGCGCCTTTACCGGCGCTACCGAACGAAAATTAGGCAGGTTTGAAAGAGCACACGGAGGGACAATCTTTCTCGATGAGATAGGAGATTTTCCGCCGAACCTGCAGGTAAAACTTCTTCGCGTTATCCAATTCAAAGAATTTGAAAGACTTGGGGGGATGGAAACTCTGAAAACAAATGTAAGAATAATCGTTGCAACAAATAAAAATCTCGAAGAGCAGATAAATCAACGCCTGTTTCGTGAAGACCTCTATTACCGAATAAATGTCTTTCCGATATATCTGCCCCCCCTGCGGGAACACAAGGATGACATTATGCTTTTGGCGGATTGCTTCCTTGAGAAATTCGCCGCCGAAAACAACAAACACATCACGCGGATTTCCACACCTGCTATTGAGATGCTGACCAGATACCACTGGCCCGGCAATGTAAGAGAACTGGAGAACTGTATCGAAAGAGCAGTTCTTTTATGTGATGGGGACGTCATCCGTTCCGAACATCTGCCGCCTTCGCTTCAAATGATAAAAAAGACAGGACCTGTAGCCAAGAGGTCTTTGGTAGAAATCGTTGAAAATGCCGAGAGAGAGCTTATTGTCGATGCTCTGAAGAAATGCGGCGGCCGGCAACACAAAGCCGCTCACGATTTAGGCATTAGCGAGCGAATCATAGGCTATAAAATCAAAAAATACAATATCCATCCCAAATACATCTAAAGCAGCGAAAAATACAATTTTGTAGAATTATCTTAAAAAGATTACATAATTGTATTTAATCAAATCACATCCAACAAAATCTATTCTTTGTATCTGCCTGTCAAGTAAGCTTTTATAACTTTTTGGGCATAATTACTCATTTTGGCACAACACTTGCAAATGTAATATTTAATGCTTTTCTTTAATTACATGGCAAAATCAACAGGGTAAAGAAATATAGGCTTGATTGTAAAGGAAGTCACTTTGGTAAAAACTCTAAAATATTTGGCTTTTAGCTTAAATATATTAGCAGGTGGAACCGGAGTTGTTTTCGCCGAAGAAAAAGAACAGGTGAGATTTAATATTTCGGCTGACTACTATAACAAATATATCTGGCGAGGCCAGAATATAGATGATGACCCGGTTTTTCAGCCGAGCATTAGCGCTGCTTATAGTAACCTGACTGCGTCAATCTGGGGCAATCTCGAATTGACCAACATAAACGACAAAAGCGGCGATTTCTCAGAGCTTGATTATACGCTGGACTACTCGGCTGCTTTGCCAGTTATTGAAGGTGTGGGGTATTCGGTTGGCGTTATCTACTATGATTTTCCGAGCAGTGCCGCTGATGGCACCATAATTCCGGATACCACAGAAATATATTGGGGTCTTAACCTTGATATTGCCTTGAATCCGGCATTGGCAGTCTATCATGATGTTGACGAGGCCGAAGGCTCTTATGTGTCACTATCTACGGGACATAATATTGAAAAGATTATAGAAATTGGGCCGGAAATGCCGGTTGGCATGAAAATTAGTGCGAGCCTGGGCTGGGGCAGCAGCTCTTACAATAAATATTACTGGGGCACTAACCAGAGCAAGCTAAATGACCTGGCGTTTTCAGTCTCTTTTCCGTTGAAAGTTGCAGGCTGGTCGGTGACATCAAGCATAAGCTATATTACATTACTAAGTGATGATATACGTGATACTGATGCATACGGGACAGATAGCGATTTTTTTGTGGCAGGTATCGGTTTACTAAAGAATTTTTAACAGCCTAATGTAAGTGTTGAGATAAATTTTTAGAGGGTTTTTAACAATGGACATGAAAGTGATTATCGATACCATTTGGGTTTTGGTAACGGCTAAGCTGGTGTTTTTTATGAACCTTGGTTTTGCGTCGGTCGAATCTGGTTTCACCCGTGCGAAAAACTGCGTAAACATCATGTCGAAGAATTTTATTGTCTTTGCGGTATCTTCGTTAGGATTCCTTGTTCTCGGATGGGGTTTAATGTTCGGCGACGGCAACAGTATAATTGGGACTAAGGGACTTTTCTTTGTAGGTGGTGCAGACAACTCCCCTGCTATAGGCGAGGCATATAAAGGCGTGTACTCGGCGATTTCATGGACAGGCGTGCCATTATGGGCGAAATTTTTCTTCCAACTTGTCTTCTGCGGTACTGCTGCGACAATTGTATCGGGGGCCGTGGCAGAGCGCATAAAGTATATATCATTTATCATCTTCTCATTTGTGATGACTATGCTCATATACCCGATTGTGGGACATTGGGTGTGGGGTGGCGGATGGCTGGCCAAAACGGGAATGTTTGACTTTGCCGGCTCAACGGTAGTGCATAGTGTAGGCGGCTGGGCGGCCTTAGCCGGGGCACTTATGTTAGGGCCGCGAATCGGCAAGTACGTCAACGGGCAAATCAAGGCATTTCCCGGCCATAATTTGTCTTTGGCGACCATAGGAACGTTCGTACTCTGGTTCGGCTGGTTTGGATTTAATCCAGGTTCGACTATGACGGCTGAGCCAAACGCAATTAGCCATATCGCTGTGACGACAAACGCAGCAGCTGCAGTTGCGATTATGAGTGCCACTGTGACCTCATGGCTGCTGCTGGGTAAACCTGATTTGGGAATGACACTCAACGGCTGCTTAGCGGGCCTCGTGGCAATTACGGCGCCGTGTGCATTTGTGGGAGTTGGAAGCTCTTTGATAATCGGCTTTATGGCCGGCGTGTTAGTCGTCATGGCAGTTATGATGTTTGACAGGCTGCATATAGACGACCCTGTTGGAGCACTATCGGTACATTTAGTCAATGGCGTGTTTGGAACGATTTGTGTTGGATTATTCGCACAGGATAAAATCACCGGCACAGCCACGGGCGATGGATTATTCTTTGGTGGCGGTCTAACGTTGCTTAAAGCGCAACTTACAGCCGTCATTTCTGTGGGCCTGTTTGTATTCATTGTATCGATAGCAGTATGGAGTATTCTCAAATCCACAATTGGTATTCGGGTTTCCCGCTATGAAGAGCTGCGAGGTTTGGACATCGGCGAGCACGGCAACGAGGCTTATGCAGGGTTCCAAATCTTCACTACGGATTAACGGGCGGGCGTGTGCCCGTTATGGGAGATATGATTATGAAACTGATTATTGCCTACATTCAGCCGCACAAGCTCAAAGACGTCAAACAAACTCTGTACAAGGCCGAGGTGTATAAAATGTCGGTGACGAACTCGCTTGGTTGTGGCCAGCAAAAAGGCTACCACGAGTCCTATCGAGGGGTGGACATCGAGGTAAACCTGCTTAAAAAAATCAGGCTTGAGATATCGGTCAACGAAAACTTCGTAGAGAGGACAATTAATGCTATCGTTGACGGTGCGAAAACCGGGGAGATTGGTGATGGCAAGATATTTGTTCTGGATCTGCAAGAGTGCATCCGTATTCGGACCGGCGAAAGAGGAGGTGCAGCTATCGGCTAAAAGTAAAAAAGTAATAGACAACGATATGGTATCTGTAGTAAGGTTTATTGCAATTTAATTGTGAATAGACAATTTCTTGCTGAAAGGAACCAAATAATGACTCCAAAAGAATTTTTTGAGTTTGCAAAGAAACACGACGCGGAAATGGTTGATTTAAAATTTACGGACCTGCTGGGAACATGGCAGCACTGCAGCTTCCCTGTTGAGACATGGAACGAAGGGACATTCAAGGACGGCGTCGGCTTCGACGGCTCCTCTATCCGCGGCTGGCAGGGAATACACGTATCCGATATGCTGGCAGTACCCGATCCTGATACAACGGTGATGGACCCATTTTTTGCCAAGCCGACCGTGAGTATCATTGCCAATATTGTGGACCCTGTCACCAGACAAAACTACAGCCGAGACCCGCGTTACGTGGCGCACAAAGGAGCTGAGTATTTAAAGAAAACCGGAATTGCCGATACCTGCTATATAGGGCCTGAGCCAGAGTTCTTTATATTCGATGAAGTTCGCTATGAGCAGAATCAGCATACGGGTATGTACAAGATTGATTCGGTCGAGGGGGCGTGGAATACCGCGCGATTCGAAGAGCCGAACCTCGGATATAAACCGAGCTTCAAGGGCGGATATTTCCCAGTCAGTCCCACTGATACCTACCATGACCTCCGCGGTGAGATGGTCTATGAAATGCGGAAGGTCGGAATCGTGGTTGAAGCGCATCACCATGAAGTGGCAACAGCAGGTCAGAGTGAGATTGACATGGAGTTTAAGGACCTTGTCAGGATATCAGACCAGTTTATGTGGTATAAGTACATTATCAAGAATGTCGCCAAGCGAAACAGTAAAACCGTTACTCTAATGGCCAAACCTGTTTTCCAGGATAACGGCAGCGGCATGCACTCGCATTTCTCGCTCTGGAAAGGCGGCAAGCCGCTTTTTGCAGGCAATGGTTATGCCGGATTGAGTGACATCGGACTATTCGCATGTGGCGGAATATTGAAGCATGCACCTGCAATACTGGCATTCGCAGCACCGACGACGAACTCCTATCGCCGGCTTGTGCCGGGCTTTGAGGCACCGGTGAATCTCGTGATGAGCGCACGAAATCGTTCTGCCGGCGTGAGGATACCGATGTACTCAGCCAGTCCGAAAGCGAAACGTCTTGAGTTCCGCTGTCCCGACCCAACCTGTAACGGTTATTTAACATGGACAGCTATGCTTATGGCAGCCATAGACGGCATACAAAAGAATATCGACCCAGGTGAGCCGCTGGACAGGGATATATATGAGATGACGCCTGAAGAGCTTGCTAAATATCCCAAAACACCAGGCTCATTAGCGGAAGCCCTTGAGGCACTTGAAAAAGACAACGATTTCCTTACAGCAGGCGGCGTTTTCACCAAAGATGTCATCGAAACATGGATTGATTGGAAGAGAACTAAAGAGCTTAATGAGCTTGCGCTCAGACCGCATCCTTATGAGTTTTATCTATATTATGACAGTTAATAACAGAAGACAGAATTTCTGTCATCTGTCTTCTGTTTTTCCGTGCTCTGGATAATTTTGGAATTGGGTTGCGGGCGAGGCTTGTCCAACGTTTGCCGTACCGACAGGTTCGGCTTAAAGGGCAGGCCTTGCCCAAACATAAGACATCAGAATACCTTATATAAAATTTTAAGAAAATAAATCATCAAATGTTGAAAAACATTTAATGGTATTTTTTTGCGCATAAATATGATTATTAGAATATCTGTTGATACAATCTATTTTACTTATAATATATATTAAAGAAATTTGCTTATAAATGGTTCAAAATCAAAGTATATTATTAATGAGTATGATTTTTTGAGCTTTACGAAGTTTAACAAGGAAACTCGATAAGTGATGCAATTAAAAAACCAAGGTTTGTATGATTCTCAATATGAGCACGATTCCTGCGGCATTGGAGCCGTTGTGAATATCTCCGGGCAGAGAGACCACTCAATCATT
>Ga0154689_1059_pt4 | contig 12116 bp, 9 predicted proteins | sample Rifle2008BG13ft_FD_116118 | JGI IMG/M metagenome (GOLD analysis project Ga0154689, IMG submission 116118) | Planctomycetes bacterium RBG_13_44_8b
CTGTAAAAAGTCGTTAAAAAATTGAAATTTCCCCCCAAAATCCCTCAAAATCTGCGTAATCCGCGGTTAATTTTTAGCCCAATTTCCCACAACTTGCGCTTTTTTCGATAAAACTGGAGTTTACCCTGTTAGATGCTGCGATATCTAAACGGGGCATTTTTACCGACAAAAACGTTTGTAAGTCTTTTGTTTCCGAGGCTGATTTTCCCATAACTCCTTTATTTTTTATTCTACTTTCTCCTGTTCACCTCTCAACTGTTCTCCGCTCGCAGAGCGGTTACTCCATCTTCATTGATTTTGCAATTAACAATTTCGCCTCTATTTAATGGCTTTTCGCTTTTGATATAAATTTCGTAATATCTCTCACATTTGCCTCGTCCTGAGCTTGTCGAAGGGCCCCGTCCTGAGCCTGCCTGCGGTGAGTGAAATCGAACCGTCGAAGGGTTAACCTCATTTTCTATAAGCACTTGCGACATCTCTCCAGCGAATTGTTTTCTGAACTTATCTGCCAGTTTCTTTTCCAAATCGCGAAGAGCCAGAACCCTTTGCGTTACAACCCTTTTATCTACCTGACCTTGCAGCTTTTCAGCAACGGTGCCTGCCCTTTTACTGAACGGGAAAATATGGATTTTTGAAAATCCTGCAAGTTTAGCAACTGCAAGGCTTTGCGCAAAATCCTGAACTGTCTCGCCCGGAAAACCCACGATAATATCAGTGGTAATTGCCGGCCGGTCTAACTGTAAGTTTATGTTTTCGATGGACTTGAGAAAATCCTTAACTGTGTACTGTCTATTCATCTTTTTTAGGATATTTTCCGAGCCTGACTGCAGCGATAAATGCAGGTGCGGCATAATGTTACGATTATTTCTTATCACATCGAGCAGTTTATCTGTAACATCGGCAGGTTCGAGCGAGCTTAATCTAATTCTTTTAAGGTTAGGCACTTGCGCCACTTTCTGGAGCAGTATTGCGAGGTTTTCATTTTCGCCGTCCGGCCACTTTTTACGTCTTACGCTATTTTGTCCGTAGGCTCCGAGAAATATTCCTGTCAGGACTATTTCCTTATGTCCTGCATTTACAAGGCTTTGCGCCTCAGTAATAACGTTATCCATTGGCTTGAAGGTTATATTCGGCCTTGTTTTTGGTATTATACAGTATGAGCAAAAACCATCACAGCCATCCTGAATTTTGAGGAATGCCCGTGTTTGGCCGTGAAATTTTTCTATCAAAATTGTCTTTTCTAATCCCTTGTTTTCAAAGGACTTATCTTCAATACCAAAAGTGATTAACTCTTTTTTGAGCAGTTCGAGCAGTTCTTTAATATCAGCGGCGAAGAGCAGTTTTCCATCAAGATTGTTAAGTTCTGTGGTATCAGCATTTACGAGACATCCGGATACGATTATTTTCGCTTTCGGGCTTTGTTTTTGCGCTTTTCGTATAAGTTGACGACTTTTTGAAGATGCTATATGTGTAACACAGCAGGTATGAATTATAATAATTTCAGCCTGGCTGAAGTTCTGCACGTATAATAAGTTGCAGTCGGTAAGAAACCGGATTATCTGCTGGGCTTCATACTGATTTACCTTACATCCAAGAGTATCTATAGCAAAAGATTTCATAATATGTTATAATTCAATATCCTTGATTTTGGTTTAATTTTGAAGTAAGATACTTTGTTTTAGGTATATTATAAGCAGTTTTGTTAAATTGGAGTAGCTGAAAAATGCCGGCAGCAAAGTCCGTATGGGCTATCGACATTGGGAATAACTCACTAAAAGCGCTGCGCCTGCGGAAAAGTGATGAAAAAATCGAAGTAATCGGACTCGATTACATTGAGCATACAAAAGTTCTGTTCGCTGAAACTCCTGAAGAAGAAAAAAACCAGGTTATACGCGAGACTCTGCATACATTCGCCGGCAGGAACGATTTGGGCAAAGATGCCATTGCGATTTCTGTGCCGGGACAAACAAGTTTTGCAAGATTCATTAAACTGCCGCCCGTTGATGAAAAACGCGTGCCTGAAATTGTAAAATTCGAGGCGGTTCAGCAAATACCTTTCGATATCAACGAGGTCGAATGGGACTGGCAGCTTATGCCGAAACAGGACAGTCCCGATACCGAAGTCGGCATCTTTGCCATAAAAAACGAAATCGTCAGCAAATATCTCGAAAGTTTTTCCGCTGAAAACATCAGAATATCCATCGTGCAGATGGCGCCGATTGCCTTGTACAACTACGCATGGTTTGACAGAACAGACCTTGATGCCGCCGATAAGAAAGCGATTATTGTGCTGGATATGGGAGCGGACAATACAAATCTTGTCGTCTGTACAAAAACATCCGTCTGGCAAAGATGCATTCCGCTTGGCGGAAACAAATTCACAAAAACTATCGCAGAGGCATTCAAATTAAACTTCGAAAAAGCAGAAAAGCTGAAACGCGGGGCTCCGGTAAGCAAATACGCAAGGCAAATTTTTCACGCTATGAAGCCGGTCTTTACAGACTTCGGCACCGAGGTACAACGCTCTTTAGGATATTACAGCAGCAGCCATAAAGATACAACTTTTACGAAAATTGTGCTGTTCGGCGGAGGGCTAAGGCTGCAAGGCCTGAATAAATATCTCCAGCAGACTACACAAATTCCGGCTGCCCGGCCTGATGCTTTCAATAAACTCATACCGGCGCAAAGTGTATCCAGCGCCAAACTGCATGAAAATATTTCTGATTTCGCCATTGCCTACGGTCTCGGGCTGCAGGCATTAAACACCGCTAAGATACAAAGCAATCTTCTGCCGGCAAAAATTGCAAGAAGTATGCTGTGGGCACAAAAAAGCAAGTACTTCATCATAGCTGCAATTATACTGCTGGCGGCCTCGCTACTGGCGATACTGAGAACAAGCATCGATTTAAAGGCCTGCTCGGGCGGGGGTTCTCAGGATATACAAAGAAATGTAGAAGTCGTTCTGCGAAAAGCAAGAAATATCAAAGATGAAATCAACGCTCAAAATACAAGAAAAGAAGAATATCAAAAGACTATTGAAAAATACTTCGGTTTTTTCAAATACAGGGATGTCATACCGCTGCTCCACAAAATGATTTTTAACACACTGCCAAACCGGCAGAACAATAAATCTCAGGCAGAATTATACGATGCTTATGCAAATGGAGATATAGAAAACATCAAACAAGTTTCGAGGAATCTGAGAAAACAGGCTTTTATTACGAGTATCGGTATTGATTATGCAAACAATCTCGCAGGTGCTCCGCTCGAAGTTGAGAAACCTGCAAGATTATTAAAGCGGGATTCGACGGGCCGCAGGCCCGGCGGCAGAACGGAACAAGCATCTTATAGACGGTCAGCAGCAACTTCCCCGCAGGACCAACAGCAGGCAAAAGGATTTATCGTTGTTATCGAAGGGTTCACGCCCTATGAAAAAATTGGAGAACTTATGGACCCTGCAGGGGTCGGGGACGAGGAAGAAAACTGGGGCGTTATTACACGGATGCTTAATCTCGATAAAATTTTTGACGCTAACTGTCCTTTCAAACTATTCGAGAAAAACAAAATCGAACATTTCAAACTCGAAACAGGACTTGTTGACCCGCAGGATGCACAAATGCCCGCAGGTATCGGGATACAGCAGGTAAAAGTAAGAATTGCTGACGATGTACTTGCTGCTAATACCCCTGACACTACAAAATCAACAAGAGGCCGAACAGCCAGCCAGACAACCGAATCCGAATTCGTTAAAAGCGAAATCGTACTCATAGACCCTCAAACAAAAGAAGAAATGAGCAGAACTTTCAAACTCGATGACGAGGGAAGAAAAACATATGATTCATTCGGAAATCCGCTCTATATTGAAAGGGACAGATGGTTCATAATTAGAGCTAAATTTATCTGGAAAAATGCGCCATAGAAACAAGTGAAAATATAGAATAATTGGAAATTTTGGGTTTTTAATTTATTATGGATATAGCTAAGCTGCTAAAAAAGAATATTTCAATAATAATACCCTCCGCAATAGCGGCCTTGGCGATATTGTTATTTATACCAACCGTCATTATGCGGGGGAAAATCAGCCAGAGGCTTGAAGTCAGCCGCAAACTCGGAAGCCAAGTCGAATCCGAGATTAGGTCTGCCGTCCCTGCCAGTCAGTCTGAAATAACAAAAATTCACGAGGATATGCACCAGCAGGATGCAAATTCCATACAGCAACTGGCCATACAAACTACACAACGCGAGCTTTTAAGCTATAAAATCTTTCCCGAACCAACCGAAACCTCAATGCAGATATTCAGTGAATTTCAGAGGGCGTACAACCAGGGTTTTGCAAGATTTATAAAAGATATGAATGCTCTTGACGCCCCTACTGATATCGAAATTAGAAAAGAAATAGGCTCAAAAAGTGATACGCAAATCGGCCAATCCGCAAGTGAAGGCAATGAAAAAATCATCGAGCTGCTTTGTGAAAAAAGAAGCACCCAAATGCCGGTTTATGCGAATCCGCAAGTTTTCAGCGGTTACGCCTTCTGGGATAAATGGGACTATCGTAACATAGAACAGGCCGTAAGAGAGTGCTGGTTCTGCCAGTTGAATTATTGGATACAAAAAGATATTGCTGAGGCAATAATCAACATCAATTCAGGCTCAAACACAGTGGCAACCTCTTCCGTTAAAAGATTGCTCGGCATACAATTCGGCGGCAGGAATGCTATAGCAAGCGATACCGGAATGCCAAGTTACATAACCGATAGAAATAATCTCTACGAACCGTGGACAGCAAGAAGCACTAACGAGCAAATTGATGTCGTGCAATTCAGCCTTGCTGTTATTATAAGAGCAGATGACGTGTTGAAATTTATGGAACAGCTTTGCAGCCAAAAGCAGCACTACTTTTCAGGGTACAATAATGACCAGCCCCTGCAATTGTTTAAACATAACCAGATTACAATCCTCCAAAGCTATATTGGGGCGGTCGACAAACTGGATGCAACACAGAATAGATACTGCTATGGACAAGATACAGTTGTTCATTTAAACCTTGTTTGCGAATATGTCTTCAACCGTGAAGGATACGACATAATAAAGCCGGCCTCGGTCAAAGAAAGACTTGAGGCTGTTACTGCACCACAAACGCAAAAAACAGAAGAAGTCATAGATGTATTTTTTGACGAATAAAAAAAACGAGGCTGGTAATAAATAAAACAGAAATACAAGATATTGAATTTTAAATTATGAACTGGAAAATAATCAGGCCAAAAGGTAATATAGTCGAGCTTTTTATCGACAAAGTTGTACTTGCCATTGTAGCAATAGCGGTATTAGTAATACTGTTTCTTTTTGTCATCGGCAGTCCTAATGCCGTCGAATACGCCGGCCAAAAACTTTCCCCTGCTAAAATTGATAAATTTATCAACGATAGTGCCGCCAAACTACAGGAGAAATTGGAAGAAGAACCGATAGACAGCAATTCTTACGAACCTCAATTGCCGCTTTACACAAGTTTCATCGAAAGTTCCATCAGAAACGTAAATACGAACATCAGTTTTCCCCTTCCCCGCTATTCGAGCGAAGCCGACTACGTAGAAAACCGCGTATATTCGCTGCCGGCCATAGGGCAGATTACAAAACCACTAACAAATGTCGTAACAATGGCTGCGTATGTTCCCATAGAGGAACTTTCTGATAGCCTTACTTATGAACAGGCTGAAACAGAGCTGGCCGATATAGACCTGATCACCGTCGAATCAAGCATTAATGCCAAACAACTCTATGAAGATTTTAAGACCGCTTTTACGGGAAGACATCTCCCGACCGACTGGAGAATTAAAGAGTACGCAACAGCCATTTTCGCAAAAGTCGAACTGCAGCGGCGAACCCTCCAAAAAGACGGTTCGCCGGGTCAATGGTCAGAAATACCGAAAATAAAAATCTGTAATTTAGACAAAAAACTGCAAGTTCCTTCGCAAATTAACGAATACGAAATTCAGATTGCCCTAGTACAATTTGAAAAACCGGAGAACAGAACAGCGATTCTTCAGCCTGATGTTTATGACAACGCTATACCAGCAAAACCCTGGATATGCCCGTCATTTTATAACGAAAGAGAAAAAAGACTTGAAAAAGAGCGTCAGGAACTGGAACGACAGCGACTCGAAGCTGAGAGAGCTGAAAAATTAAAAGGAAGAGCATCCACTACCCGCACCCAACGGACGTCTCCAGGCGAATCAGGAGAAGCGTCGTCTGCCAGAACAAGACGGCCACCGCAAAGAACTTCGGAGTCAACAGAACCTTCTCTCACAGAAGAAGAACAATTCTATGCCGTGCAGCTTACCGACCAGACGGATATGGCCGCACTTGAAAAACTCGTTTTCTGGGCACACGATGACACCGCAAAACCAGGTGAAAAATATCAGTACCGCATCAGAATAGGCATCCTTAATCCTATCGCCGGTAAAAACTGGCTCAGCCAGGAACAGGAAAGTCTTAATGACCAGGTGCTCCTGTACAGCAGCTTCAGCGAACCGAGCGATATCGTCGAAATACCTCGGCGTATTCACTTCTTCGCAATCAATAGCAGGGAAGTAGAAAAAAAAGGTCATTTTATCGATAAAAGTGTCGACGTAAAAGTAGCTCGATATACCATAGGAAACTGGGTGACAAAAACTTTCACCATAAGAAATGGTGATAAAATCGGCACCTCTGTCAATATAGCAGAGACAAAACTTAAAGAAACCAATATACAGGTAGAATCCATAGACCTGTCAACAGACTTTGTAATGATGGGTACAAGACAAGTTGCACAATGGAGCGGTTCAAACTATTTAAGGCCAAAATATTTTGACGAGTTCCTTTACTGCAAAACCACCGAATCGATTCAAGCTATGCCCATTAAGGAAAGAAATTGGTCCGAAGAAACCAAAAAAATATACAAGGAAATCGAGCAGGCCGAAGCTGCAGGTCCAATCTTTCTTCTGCCAAGGGGTATGTCTAAAAGCAGTGTCCAAAGCAGCCCGCAAAGACATACTACGACAAGACCGACAGATGAACCTCAGGACCGAACCAGACCCACCGCAGGAAGGAGACCTGCTTCCCGGAGACCTACTACGGGCAGCAGTGAAATTGAAGAATAAACTTTCAGTTGTTACCTGTCCACTCGTGCGGTGCCGCCGGCCATTACCTTTTCAACATCGGCTAAACTAACTGTCGTCGTATCTCCCGGCGTAGTCATCGCCAAAGCGCCATGTGCAGCGCCGTATTCGACCGCTAACTGAGGAGTTTTGCCTTCCATCAGACCGTAAATCAGGCCTGAAGCGAAGCTGTCGCCGCCGCCGACGCGGTCGTAAATCTCAAGATTTTCACGCAGCGTCGCTTCGTAAAATTTACCGTCCGTATAAAGTATCGCGCCCCAGTCATTTATACTTGCTGTTTTGGCGTTTCTAAGGGTTGTCGCCACCGCCTTGAAATTCGGAAATTGCTTAACAGCTTCCAAAATCATCTTTTTAAAATTCGACGGGTCGAGTTTGGAAAGATGTTTATCCATACCCGGAACTTCCAATCCGAGACAGGCCGTAAAATCCTCTTCATTGCCCATCATAACATCAATATAAGGCGCCAGTTTACGATTGACTTCCTGTGCCTTTTTCTGCCCGCCGATGGATTCCCACAAACTTGCACGGTAATTCAAATCATAAGAAACAACTGTACCGTGTTTCTTGGCGGTCATAATCGCTTCGATAATTACATCTGCTGTCGTTTCGGAAAGAGCGGCAAATATCCCGCCGGTATGAAACCACCGCACGCCAGCCCTGCCGAAAATATCTTCCCAGTCTATACCGCCCTTCTTTAACTGCGAGGCCGCTGAATGTCCTCTGTCGGAACAGCCTTTGGCAGCCCTTATACCAAAACCCTTTTCCGTAAAATTCAGGCCTACCCGAACCTCTCTTCCGATACCGTCAAACGGAACCCATTTTACATATTCGAGATTTACGCCGCCCTGCAGCATCAAATCTTCGAGCAGTCTGCCGACCGGATTATCCGGTATTGCGGTTACGACAGCCGTCCGTTTTTTGAAACATCGCCGAAGACCTCTGGCGACATTATATTCGCCGCCGCCTTCCCATACGCGAAAAGTTCGCGCCGTATGAATTCTGTCATCGCCGGGGTCGAGACGAATCATTATCTCGCCAAGCGACAGGATGTCATACCTGCAATCTTCCGCCGGTCTAAGATTAAGTGCGGACATTTTATTTTCCCTCCCTGATTTGTTTGATTAGTTCGATTGTTTCTTTGACTTTTTTAGTTATGCCGGCCCAGTCTTTTGCCGCAACAAGCTCTTTGGTAATAAGCTTTGAACCCATACCGGCACAAACTATGCCGGCACCGAACCACTCAGATAAGCTTTCTTTTGTAGGCGAAACACCACCGGTAGGCATAATCTCAGTCCATGGACAAGGGCCTTTAACCGCCTTTACGAATGCAGGGCCGCCGACCTGAGCGCCGGGGAAAATCTTTACAATATCAACACCGAGAATATGAGCTTTCTGAATTTCTGTTACGCTGCCGCAGCCGGGCGAATACGGAATCTTTCTGCCGTTGCAGATTCTTGCAGCTTCTTCGTCAATCATCGGGCCGACAACAAAATCGGCGCCGGCAGAAATATACATCGCCGCCGTCGGCCCATCGCAAACCGAGCCGACGCCTAAAATAATGTCGGGTTTTTGGGCATCTCTGTACTCGGCAAGTTTTGTAAATATATTAACCGCCCTGTCGCCGCGATTGGTAAACTCGACACATCGAGCGCCGCCGTCGGCACAAGCTGTTACAATATTCTTCGCAATTTCAAAATCGTTATTGTAAAAAACCGGGATAAGCCCCGTTTTCTTCATCGCTGTTAGAACTTCAAGTCTCAAGTGTCTGGCCATAATTTGCCCTTTCAAATAAACGTCAAACGGTTGCGGTTACGATACTCGTATCGTCTATCGTTTAACGTATGACGTAACCGAGACGAGCATCGCAACCTATAAACGATTTACGAATATATCTTTCCTTCTCTATAATCGGTCCAGGCCGGTTCAAAGGCTTTCCTGTCTTTAGGGGCGGCTCTGACCGGAACAGACTGGCATTTAAACTCGCCGGTACTCTGGTCAAATTGTACTCTGATTATAGTATTTCTCAAATCTTTGTTCTCCGGCTTGAACCTCAACGGCTCGCCGGTATCCGGGTCTTTAATATCGGGATGAACCTCCATACCATCAGCGGTAAGGACAAGATGCGAACCACGTGAACCTTCCCCGGCTTTTAACAGTTCGACAATCGCCGTTAAATAACCGATACTCGCAAAAGCAAGATACTCGGCCTGTATAGCCGATGCAAGCTCTTTAGGCTCTTCTATTTTAAAACCTTTCTCTTGTATCTGCTGGTGCAGCGAGATGGCATCAGCCAGGGCTTTTTTGGCATTTTCCATCCTCCTTATATGTCCGCCATAACTCGTCATACGCTGCTGTATCTGAGAAATTATTTCTTGAGGAACCAAATCGCTGTCAGAATTGTTCAGCTCTTCAATTTTTTCTATTATCGACCTGACCTGCGACTGGTCGATAGGAATATCCGGGGTGCCGTTGCCATATACATTTGCAATATATTCAGCCGCTCTGGCGGCGCCGACCTGGCCGGCATTCAGAGCGCTTCCACCCGGCCGCTTTACGCCGTGAGAACCCGCCATTTCGCCAATCACGAATGTGTGTTTTATATTCGATTCCCACCAGCGGTTAATCGCAAAGCCGCCGTTGTTATGCTGAGCACAAACCGAGATTTCCAGCGGTTCGGAATACAAATCTATATCGTGCTCCTTGTAAATATCTATCGCAGGCCTGTTCATATGTTCGAGCCGTTCTATCGGCAACTTCTGCATCGCATCGGTCGCCTTTAGATAATTCAGCGCCTCCGGCTCGAGGTCTTCGATTTTGAACTCTGCCATACCTTTGCCGCCGATTGGATTGTGCAGGAAATCCATAAACACCCGTCTGCCCTTCTGGTTCTCGTTAAAGACGATAATATCGACAAGCGAAGACTGTAAATTCTCAATCCTTTGCGGGTCGAACGGCCATTGATAACCCTTTAAGAATATATTCGTGGCCATCTTGCTCATCGTCGGGAAAAACGGTGTCAAAAATTCCTGCTCATCTCCGCCGTTTGCGTCCGTACTGAAGATTCGCGGTATAACCTGCATATATGTGCCGGAAACGTTCCAGCGGAATTTCGTGCTGGCAAGACCGAACTGCGATTCGGTAAGATTCTCGCCGGCAAGACCTGCCTTAAAAGCCAAGCCATGAATACCGACCTGCCCGCGAGGATATACGCTTGTCTGGTACAGTTCGCCGGGGCCGCCGGCAGCCAATACGAGATTCTCGCAATAAAATATGTTAATGCCCAAATCCTCTGCGCTAAGAGATTTGCTGTTTACCGTAACAACGCCGGTTATACGCCTTCTTTCGCTATCGCTGCTCGTGTGAAGTTCGACAAGTTCCTGATGGTCAAAAATCTCAACGCCGTATCTGCGGACAATTCTTTCGAGACATTCGCTCATAAACTTGCTTGTCTTCGGGCCGGCAGAAGTCGCCCTCTCATACGGATCGTGGTCGGTTTTGTAGCCGATGTAAGTACCCATCGGGTCGTGCGGAAACGGAACGCCCGCTTCTACGAGATTATAAAATCCGCGAAGCGAACCGATTGCCTCGGCCAATGCCAAGTCGCCGTGGCAGCAGCCGCCTGCCGTCAGGCTCGATGCGAAACTTTCGGCGCTGTCAGCAACATCGGGGCTTGTGCCCATTTTATAATACGTCTGCTTATCGGAACCGCTCATACGGGAAGCGCCAAAAGGCAGGCCGCGGGTAACGACCGCTATCTTTAGCGCGGCATCCTTTACGCCTTTGGTTTCGAAGAACTCACACAGTTTTTTGGCACAATTCATTCCCGCTGCGCCGCTGCCTACTATAACGGTGTTATATGTATGCATCCTTACTTTCTGATTGCCAATCTGTTTCAGCTTCATATTCATAATTATATCCTTTTATAATCTTCTAAAGTGAAAACCGCCGTCAACATTTATTACCTGTCCGGTTGAATAATCCAATCGTCCCTGGGCAATCGCACCGACTGCCTTTGCAATATCTTCCGGAAAGCCCCACCGCTTTGTCGGCAAAAGACCTTCGGCTATCAGTTTGTCGTATTTTCCCTTAACGACGCTTGTCATATCCGTCATAATTATGCCGGGGCGAATCTCGAAAACACCGATGCCGAATTCTGCCAACCTATCAGCGTAAAGCATCGTCATCATACTGATTCCTGCTTTGCTGAGGCAATACTCGCCGCGGGCAGGACTGGAAGTATAAGCCGACATACTGCTTGTATTGCAAATCCTATAATTGCGGTCGGGAAATTCCTTTTTCTGTTCAATCATCCAGTTGGCGACAAGCTGAGTAAGAAAATACGGACCGCGAAGATTTATATTCATAACACGGTCGTAGCTTTCCTGCGTGGCTTCGAGTATATCTATTCTCTTTGTGGGCGCAACACCTGCATTATTGCAGAGCATATCGCATCTGCCGAACTTCGCCTTTGCCAAATCCACTAATTTTTTTCTCTCCTCTGGATTTGAAACATCGGCACGGATTACTTCACATCCAGCGCCTAACGCCTTGATTTCTTTTTGCGTTTTTTGGCCTGTTGCCTCATCGCCCTTGCCCTCCTTGTCAAAGTCGAAATGACTTATCATAAGATTAAATCCAAGATTTGCCAATTCAACGGCAATTCCTTTTCCAATACCCCGGCTTGCGCCGGTTACAATCGCTAAGGGTCTTTCTGCCATTTTTTTACTCCTATCGTCGCCGTACCGGCGACCGCTAAACAATTCTGTTTCTGTTTTTAACTTTTAAGAAATTGATTTATCTGCTCGGCGGCTTTTGTGCCGTCAGCTACCGCTGTTACAACCATTTTCCCGCCGTTGATTACATCGCCGCCTGCAAATACGCCTTTTCTGCTCGTCGCAAGACTGCCGTTTTCAACTTTTACAAGGCCATTAGCGGCAAGTCCGACGCCACTCAGTATCGCCT
>Ga0154689_1095_pt11 | contig 11847 bp, 11 predicted proteins | sample Rifle2008BG13ft_FD_116118 | JGI IMG/M metagenome (GOLD analysis project Ga0154689, IMG submission 116118) | Planctomycetes bacterium RBG_13_44_8b
CTATAGAGGAAGCGCTTGGAGAGATAGAAAGAGGGCTCGGCACTCAGTTTGATGAGAAAATAGGCAGAGTTTTTCTTAACAGCGATATCTATGGTTTGTGGGACATAATCCAAAACGGCTTTAGTGATAATTACGGGAGTCTGAACTTTTCAGAATACGGCACCGCTGCTGTAGGAGTGTTAATTAGATGAGGATTAAACAGCAGGATTATAATGATGTGACTATTGTTGAGCTGCAGGGCGAGCTTGATGGCGACCTTACTGAGCTGCTTCAAAAATCAGTCACTGATATAGTTGAAAAACACAAGATAGGCATAGTGCTTGATTTGAGTGATGTGAGTTTTATTGACAGCCAGGGATTGGAGCTGTTGTTGTGGGTGAGAGATTACTGTCATAATAACAAAACACAGCTTAGATTGGCCGGATTTGATGAAAATTGCGCAAAGATTCTTGAAGTGACCCGACTTGACAAAGAGTTTGATTGCTACGCAGAGCTTACAGAAGCGGTGAAGAGTTTTGTATAGAAAGCTATGATAGAACCAAAGCAGGAAATTTTTAATTTGAAGCGAAGTCTAATAACGGAATGTTTTTCTCACTCGAACATTTGTGATTTGGTATTGTTTTATGTTTCGAATCTTGACTGTAGTCAGGCAAGTATCAATATTCGATTTTTTATGAAGTGGTATTTATGGATCAGATAGCCTTAGAAAATAAAACTCAGCTTGGTCAGTTGTTAATTGCCCGCGGTATTGTAACATCTGAGCAGATAGAAAAGGCTCTCGCCGAACAGAGTGAAAAAGGCCATCGCAAGCTGCTTGGCGAGCTTCTCGTGGAGATGGGTTATTGTACTGAGAACCAGATAGCGGCCGCATTGGCTCAAGGCTATGGTGTCCCGTATGCGCAAGTTAATCCGAAAATTTGTGACGCAAAGACGTTTGATATACTTCCGAGGGAATTTCTTGAAGAGCACATTGTTTTACCTCTGTTTAAGGTTCATGATATCCTGACGATAGCGGTGAGCGAGCCGACAAATGTATTTTTAATAGATGAAATAGAACGAATAAGCGGCTGTAAGGTTCAAATAGTTTGTGCAACTGCCAAGGATATCAATGCGACGCTGCAGACGTATTTACCTGCTGCCAATGTTTTTGTTATTGATGATATCATCGATGATGAAGGATTAGAAGACTTTACCTTAATAGAGAATATTACCCAGGATATAAGCAATCTTGAAGAGGTGGCGGGACAATCGCCGGTCGTTAAACTGGTCAATTATCTTCTCTTTAATGCTGTTCGTGAAAATGCCAGTGATATTCACATTGAGTCTGATGACAAAAAGCTGCGTGTGCGATATCGGGTTGATGGTAAGCTATACGAGAAGATGAGGCCGCCTTATCAGATGCACCCTGCAATTGTTTCCCGTGTTAAAATTATGGCTGACCTCGACATCGCTCAGCGGCGTCTGCCGCAGGATGGAGGTATTCATGTCATAGCAGAAGGCAGGCCCGTTGACCTGCGAGTTTCGGTTATGCCCGGCAACTTCGGCGAAAAGGTGGTTGTAAGGATTATTGACCCGCATAAAGTGCTGTTTAATCTTGAGTCACTCGGCTTTACTTTTGAAAACCTCCGACGTTTTAGGGAAGTAATACATTCTCCGAATGGTATAGTCTTGGTGACTGGGCCTACCGGCTCCGGAAAAAATACCACGCTTTATGCTGCTTTGTGCGAGCTGAATAATGAAGAGGTTAACATTTGTACTGTTGAAGACCCGGTAGAATGTAACATACAAGGTGTAAACCAGTTTCAGGTGAACTCTGCTGCCGGCTTTGAATTTTCAACGGCACTGAGAAGCCTGTTGAGACAGGACCCTGATATAATAATGGTCGGAGAGATTCGTGATGAGGCTACAGCTAATATTGCAGTACAGGCGGCTCTGACAGGACACCTGGTTTTGTCGACTTTGCATACCAATGATGCGGCAGGTGCAGTTACACGTTTACTGGATTTGAAGGTTGCTCCTTATCTTCTCAGCGCCTCATTAATGGGTGTTTTAGCCCAGCGATTGGTACGTAAAATATGTACGAGCTGCAAGACAGAATATGAGCCGCCGCACAGCATAAAAAAAATGTTTGAAAAGCTTAGCGGAGAAGCATGCCCGCTTTATCGGGGTGTAGGTTGTAAGAAATGCCGTAATACCGGAAACGCCGGTAGAATCGCAATTCACGAGCTTTTTGTCCCGGATGAGGAAATCAGCGAGATGATAAATGACAAAATGAGCACAAAAAAATTAAGAGCAAAGGTGCTTGAAAGAGGAATGGTTCCTTTGCAGATGGATGGTATTGAAAAGGTAAAAGCCGGTATCATATCTATTGAAGAGGTATTAAGAACAACCCAATCCGCGATATGATGCGTTTAGGAGTATGATATAAAAAGATGCCTGTAATTATACAAAAAACTACGCAGGAGCTTAACAAAGCGGCAAAATCCCCGAAAGTTGAGGACAGCTATGTCTCTGCGAATTCAAGTCAGCCGTCAGGTCGTCAGATTAACCAGTCGTACAATCGGCTCTATAATGTAAAAGTGAAACGAACAGAGCTGATAATGTTCACAACAGAGCTGTCGGTAATGCTCGAAAGCGGCGTTATACTTAGTGATGCTCTTGATACGATTACGGAGCAGATTGAGCAGGAAACATTCAGAATGATAATCATGGATGTGGCAAAAACAGTCAAAAGCGGAGAGACTTTTTCGAAAGCTCTTTCCGCTTATCCTAAAGTGTTCAACTCAATGTTTATCAGTATGGTCAAAGCTTCCGAGGCCTCCGGCAGGATGTCGGAAATGCTTAATGTGCTCAGTGGTTATTTGGACTTCGAATCTGAAACTCGCAAACGCATCAAAGGAGCACTTACTTACCCTTTTATAATGGCGATGATGGCTGTTGCCGCAACGGGTACATTGATGTTCTTTGTCCTGCCGAGGTTTATGAGAATCTACGAATCAAGGGAGGCGTCTTTACCGAAAATTACTCGAGTGTTAGTGAGCTTCAGCGGATTGTTGGGTAACTTCCGTGCAATGACATTTTTAATAACAACATTGGTATTAATACTGACCGGTTTATATTACTGGTCTAAAACAGCGAGCGGCAGAAAAGTAATAGATTCGGTGAAAATTCATACACCGGTTCTGGGCACAATGTTTATTGATATGGTAATAACTCGTAGTATGCGCATAATGTCCACGATGGTCAATACGGGTGTTCAGCTCTTGGATGCAATACATGTTATAAAGGGCGCCTGTAATAATTACTATTTTCAGCAGCTCTGGACCTGCGTAAGTGAAAAAATCCATGATGGCTATCAATTGTCGGAATCGATACAGCTTTCACCGGGAGCCGAATTGATTGCACCCGGAATTATACAGATGCTGCGAGCCGGAGAAAAAAGCGGAAAGCTGGGGCATGTTTGTGACAAAGTATCGGTTTTTTACGAAAAGAAACTTGAAGCTTCAATCAGGAACGTTATGACGCTTATCGAGCCGTTAATGATTACAATTCTCGGCATAATAATTGGAACAATTGCTATCGCATTATTATTGCCTGTCTTCAGGATATCGAGTGTAATCGCACACTAAGCCGGACCTCAATCATGATGAGGCAATTTCACTGCTTCAAAGCTCAATGGATGCGAGGATTTTTCTGCAGGTACAGTGATTTCCAAGGTGACATAAAGCAAGCCTTGATGTGGTAAATTCCATTGGAAATGGCGGGTTGATTTCTATCTGACCATATCCGATTGTAATATGTGGGAAATAATTTATAAAACTCGCTTTTTCCGGATAGTTTTTAATCCATAGCAGGGTAGTCTCAGAAACATCCTCGTCGTATATCATATCATCGGTGACTTTATAGCTTAAATACGACATTATTTTCTTCATAACATTTTCATGCAGTGTTTGAAGCTCTTGTGTTTTTTCTATTTCAAAAACCGAGACTGTTTCGCCTTTGGCGTTTATTGAAGTCCGTATGCCGGAAGCTGTCAGGTTTCTTATCGGATTTTCACCGGCTATAACCTCTAATATTTTTTTTATTTGGGAGACTTCTCGTTCATTAACGCAGCCCATAGCCAGGGAAATATGCGGGAGACAATTTTCTTTATTCAGCACTATTTTCGTCGCGAATCCGGCGATATCGCGCCGAATCGACGGATCGGAGCCAAATTTTTCAACCAGCTCGGCGTTTGCCCGAATTGCTTGATCCATCATTTCATCCGATGGCAGCAGGACAATATCTACTGCTATTTTGCTCATATTTACTCCGATGAGGTCTTAGACAACAGTGTTTTTCTTGCTGTGATTATGTTTACGACTTCGTCATATTGCATCAAAACTCTTTTATCTTTTTGTGAGATAAAGAGATTGACCAAAAAAATTGTTAAACAATTGGCGATAAATCCGGGTAGGATTTCATATAAATGGCCGCCCAGGTTAAGCTGCTTCCAAATAACCAAAACAACTGTGCCTGTCACCATCCCGGCCAAGGCCGATTGCCAGCTTGTCTTTCGGGAAAATAATCCGAAAAGTACCAAAGGCCCAAATGCTGCACCGAATCCTCCCCAGGCATAAGCGACTATCATTAAAATTGTTTCCTCCGGATGCAACGCCAGCGCTAATGCTATCGCTGAAATTATGATTACGCATATTCTGCCTATAAGTACGACCTCTCGCTGTGAGGCGTTTTTCTTGATGGCTTTCTGATAAAAATCTTCCGTTAATGCCGATGATGAGACTAAAAGCTGTGAATCTATGGTTGACATAATCGCCGACAAAATTGCAGCCAACATTATTCCTGCAAGCCATGGATGCATAACCATATTTATCATATAAATAAAGACCTTCTCGTGCTCACCCTTGGCTGAGTCAAGATTGTCAAACATACCGATGCCTATTAATCCGATAACGACTGCACCACCAAGTGACAGGATAACCCAGATGATGGCAATGCTCATTGATTCGGTAAGTTTGCCGAGAGATTTGGCACTCATAAATCGCACCAAAATATGCGGTTGGCCGAAATAGCCCAGCCCCCATGCCATCATGGAAATAATCATCAAAGGGGAAAATCCATTCCCTTGTGGTATAAGACACTTTTGGCTGCTTGTCATAGCCTCGCGTATTGTGCTAATTCCACCGACTTTGAAGTAGGCAATAGTTGGAACTATTATCAGAGCCAGAACCATGAGTGAGCCCTGGAACAAATCAGTCCAGCAAACAGCCAAGAAACCGCCTAAAAAAGTATAAATGATTATTATGCCGGCCCCGATGATTACAGCTATTTTATATTGAACGCCGAAGGTTGATTCAAATAGCTTACCTGCTGCCACCAATTGTGCCGAGGCGTAGATAGTAAAAAATATCAAGATAATTATCGCGGAGACAATTCGCAACAGTCCTGTAGGATCGCCGAAACGCTGCTCAAAGAAGCAGGGCAGCGTTATAGTGTTTGTTTGTTGTGTATAAATCCTAAGCCGGGCCGACACGAGCTTCCAGTTCAGAACGGTCCCGATGAAAAGTCCTATTGCTATCCAAATGTTGCCTATCCCTGACAGATAGATCGCACCGGGTAGTCCCATCAGCAGCCAGCCGCTCATGTCGCTTGCCTGTGTCGAAAATGCCGTCACCCAGGCGCCCATTTTGCGTCCGCCAAGCAAATAATCCTCGATGCTGATACTCTTTCGGCAGAAGTAAAAGCCAATGCCTAACAATACGACAAAGTAAATAAAAAATGTAATTAGTGTTGGCAGCGACATAGAAATTTGATGAATAATTTTAGCAATAAAAAGGATTAACTTTCGAGTACTTCTTCATCTTCTTTTCGCCATGCAGGGTCAACTATACACAAAAATTTCAAATCTTTATTTCCTGTATTTTCAATATATTGCGTCGAATGTGGTGGTATATATATGGCACAGTCGGCAGAAACATCAAAAGATTGTTCGTCGATGTGCATACGCCCGTTTCCTGACAATATATAATACACTTCGGAAGATTTAAGCCTATGTGGTTTTGTTGTTTTTCCCGGCAAAACTTTTGCATGTGCCAGGCTGTAACGAATTTCTAAATCTGCCTTTGCCGGATGTAGAAACTCTCGCAAAGTCGAGCTGTCACCGGCTATGATTTTTTCACAGTCTTTCAAACGTTTAATCGGCATTATCACTCTCCAAGCAGGATTGAGCCTTTTGTGAAGAATGTTCCTGCAACACAAGCCGTTTGGAGACAGGCTAAAGTAGCTGCAATCAGGGCACGGGTTGCAACTGTCCCTATATTGCGAATTTTCTCGGGGGCCAGTGCGCAAAGGCCTCCGACGAAAATCGCCATTGATGCAAGATGAGCGAATCCGCATAAAGCATAAGTCGTAATCACCGCTGAGCGCGGTTCATGTAATAGATTTTCCTTTAATGCGGCTGCTAAATCATTGTAGGCTACAACTTCGGTGACAACAAGCCGCTCGCCGATTATTTGGGAGATTGTTCCTGCATCGGATACGGGGACGCCTAATATTAATGTAAATGGATAAAATATAAAGCCGCATATTGATTTTAAAGACCACTGTCCCTCGATGCCTAAAAGCGGATTTACCCTTGTGCCAAGAGCGGCTAAGCACAGGTCAACCAGAGCAACCAGGCCCAAAATAGCGATAAGTAAGGCAGTGATTCCGACAATCATTTTCACGCCTGAATTGGCTCCGTTGATTATGGCTTCAAAAAGGTTATTTTCCTTTTCGTAAAAAGGCCGAACGTGTATGCCTAAAGTATCCGGCGTTTCGCTTTCTGGCAGTATAATTTTAGACATGGCAAGTGCCGCCGGCGCGGAAAGCAAAGATGCCGAAACTAAATGACCGGCAATCATTGGAAAAACTTCTTTTAAATTGAAGACATATAGCGCCAAAACATTGGATGCGACTGTTGCCATCCCTGCGGTTAAAACCGTACAAAGCTCCGAGCGGGTCATTCGTGCAAGATATGGCTTGACAGTTAGATTAGCCTCAACCCCAACGAAGATATTACTGGCCGTCACTAAAGACTCTGCACCGGATATCCTCATTAACCTTGTGAATATAAAAGCAAAACCCCTAATCAATAAAGACATTACACCATAGTAATATAAAATCGAAATTAAAGCAGAAAAGAAGATAATCGTAGGAAAGGCCTGAAAGGCCAAAATAAATCCCATTGATTTTTCGCCGGTTTCAGCAAGCGGCCCAAACACAAACTTCGCACCGGCTGAGGCCGAATCAAGAACTTTGACCACTGCATCGTTAACTACTAAAAATAGTTTCGCACCTGCAGGAACAACAAAGATAAATAGGGCAATTAATAACTGCAAGCCAATCCCCCAGCAGATGACCCGCAAGTTCATATTTTTTTTGTTAGACGAAAGCAACCATGCAAAACCAATCAAAAGAAATATTCCTGCGAAACTTACCAAATTGTAGATATCCATATCTACCCCTGTTCATGTTCTAATTTGCTGCGATACTTTCCAAATTCGGATAGGCTTTCAATAAACCTTCTGGCACCGGCTGTTTTTGGCCTGTAATAAGAACCTTTAATTCTATGGCATTTGCAAGCTCTGCACCTCGATAATGGTTATTGGCGATGACCGTCAGAAATTCAAACACCTCTGCTAATTCGTCAATTCTGCTTTTTATATCGGCAAGCTCATCGGAGTTATAATAATAATTATAGGTTTCGTCTCTACCGGCATCTTTACTAAACCACTTTTCAAAATTTCTGCCGTGGAGCCTGAAATAACCGGCTTTGCCTACGGTGCAGTGCTGTAAATTAAATGAATTTCGGGCTGTCGGATAATCAAGATTGGCAACCGTCACGCCAAGCTGCTGCAGGAAATCAAGGGCATCGGGTTTTTCCCAGGATTTATGCCTGACTTCCACCGCAAGATTAAATGCGCCGGCGAAACTCTCCACGATTTTAGCTAAGTGCTGCCGAGCTTCCGGGCAGTCGGCGAAATCATACTTGAATTGAGCCAGTAATTGCTTAAGTTTGCCTACCTCAAGGAAAGGGGCAAATCCTTTGTGAAAATATCTTACCATTTCAGTATCAATTTTACCTTCATGGGTGAAGTCCCGATGCAGTTTCGCGGTGAAGAAGAAGTCTTTTTTTTCTTCGGTTCTAACAAGCCAGGATTTTGTGGTTTTCTCGAACGGCGGCCTGTAAAACGTGCTGTTGATTTCAACGCAGTCAACAAATCTGCTTACGTATTCAAGCTGGTCAACCTTCGGCTTGGTATATACAATTCCCTTCCAGTCCGGATACGACCAACCCGCTATGCCTATATAAACTTTATCCGCCATTTATTATACACACGCAATATTAATACTATAAGGTTTCCAACCACCTTTCCGACAAAAAAATTCGAAAAGTTTTTTCAATTGCTGTAGAAATATCTTATAACTTCATTATTTAATGGACCTATTGGTTTGTTCCAAATCCACTTTGTTGACCAGTTTCAGATCCCGGGCATGAAACTGATAGAGTGTGTTCCCGCGAACAACGAAGACGTAGTCGCCGTATGCCGCTATAGACATGCCGCCAGTTGTATCAAACATGGTCATATCAAGTTCATTCGGCAACACCGTTATTGCTTCACCCTCTTTGGTCACTGGCTCTGAATGAATACTTGAAGGGGCCTCTCGGGCTTCGGTTTGGGCTCTTAGATGTTTTGTCGTGTAAAAGGTCACGATGATGACCACTATGACAGTTGCCATCAGCACTTCAAGCGTTATGGAAATAAGTCTGCGTTTCTGCATTATAACTCTCCTTTAAATTGCAGTAGCAATATTTTTTATCTTTATCTACTTTAATAACTCCGATTTTGATGTGTCAAAACAAGTTTGTCATATCAAAAATATCTAAAAATTCAACCCTTTAGTTAATCTTGCTTTATATAAACATCCTCCCCTAACATGCCACCAACACCAATAAGCTTCAGCTCGTTGCCTTTGAGTTCTCCTTGGGTTGTTGTCGATGACAACATGGTAGTCATTGCCTCTAACACAATATTCCCTTTAGTTATCTTCCATCTTCCCTTACTACTATTTGTTGCTATAGAGCGTGGACCATATTTCTGCTCTACACTTATTATGAATGTGTGATCCGGTTTAATCTCTAAAACCGAAGTATAATAGTAGGTGTCCTTAACATACGTACCAACATAGTCTTTCTCTCTTTTTCCGCAACCCGTTAATCCAATCAAAATCATCACTATTCCTAAGATATCCATTACCGTCTTCATTTTTTTTTCTCCTTATATCTTACCGAATTATTCAATTAATAAATCTCAAAGCTGCGAAACACTCTTAACTCATATAAAGAATTTATGAAAAATAAGGCAATTTGGTGTATCCATTAGCTGCTCGCCGTTTTTCTCAGTCCGAAGGAGTTTTGTCATTCTGTTGTGGGTGGAGTAGTATTGTCGGGCACCAACGTTGTTGCCTCACCCTCTTTGGTCACCGGCTCCGAAGTAATGCTTGAAGCGCTGTTAAGACTACGCCGAGCCCGTTGCTTTCTTTCATCTTCTATCTTACTAAATCCACAATCGGGACATCGGTCCGAGAAATCGGCGGAAGCACCTTCAATGAAAACTTTACCGCACTTTTCGCACTTGATAGCCCTAAAAATACTTTCCTTTCCGCACTTTTCGCAAACCAGGGCAGGCGTCTGGTACGAAAGGGGATTAGTCCTAACCTTTTGTGCAACGTCCGTGAAGTAATCTTTTTTATCCATCTCGTATTCAGCTTTACAGTTTGGGTTGTTACATTTGACCCACATCATCTCGCCATGTTTGAACTGAGAGAGTTCGCTCGAGGTGTAGCTGTAGATGAACCGAGAGGGTTTATACCATTCTTTGCCTATTTCGCCATGAATAGGATCCTCCGGATTAGATTCCCTTATTCCTTCTTTGTTATAGATTGCTGTGTAACCCGGGTAATACCATTTGTTTGTCCGAGGATCACGACCAGTTAGATACTTATCTTTCCGAATGCCGAAATGCAGATGGGGTAAGCTTAAGTGGTCTTTTGATTCTGCGGATATATACCCAATTGGCTTATCCGGCGTGACAGTCTGTTCAGCTTTAAGGGTCTCTTTAGCCTTTGGCTGTCTCATATGATAGTAAACACTACAAAAGTATTGTCCATCAAAATAGTGCTCGATGATAACACCGTATCCAATACCTATTTCTGGCTGATATTTAGCGTATTTAACAACACCCTTTGACATTGGAAAAACCGGGGTTTCAGGTTCTCGTTCAATGTCTTCACCCAAATGTCGACCACACCAATTAGAACTCCAAATGTTAAAACCCATTATTGGTTTCCAATCGCCTTTCAACGGAAATTGAAGCAAGTATTTCAAATCATCGTTTTTTGAAATTTCCCCGGTTTTAGGAGTCTCTTTTTTCTCTTGAGTTAATTTCAGGCGGAAGTTTGTTCTTTTCTTCCCACCATGAGGGCCCGGCTCAGTGGGGAATTGAGCGAGTACCTCGACAGGAATATTATTTTCAGGTATAGATGTCCAATATATAATCCACCCAATTTCCTCAGGTTCTAAGCTTTCCTTAAAAATATCCACTGATTTCCCTAAGACGCCAAACGGAAATTGCCATTTATCAAGAGTTTTCCAATCCAAAGGAAATGGGGGTGAGCTTAGGAAAAAATCATACACAGGGTAACCATTGGTTCTGTAAAGATATCCTTTCTCCGTCTTAACCTGTATATCATCGCCTGAAGGCGGCTGATAGCTCTTACGGGGACCCAGATTCTTAACTTGTCCCAAAATCATTACATATTTATTCCCCGTCTCTCTCTGACCAAGAATGTTCTCTTCGGTCATAGCTACTTTTTGGAAAGTCATTGAAAATTGTGTCATGTCATCCGATGGAGTATCAACTTGATTCCAGAACGTGAACGGTTGTCCCAGTTTTATGTTAACTTCTTTATCGCTCTTTTTTGCTTTCTGTTCGAGTTTTTCAATTTTGTCAGCAATCTTCGCTGCTTCTTCTTCTGTTTTTGCCTCACCCATTTTCTCGACTAACTCTTCAATTTCCTCTTCCTCTGTCTTTCCTTTGCACCCTTCAACAGGTAAGAGTAAAAACAAAAGCATCCAAAAAACTATTATTTGTTCCATTAAATTTTTCATATTGCTTTTCCTTTCATTTATTAGGTTTTTTAATATTACAATTCTCTTTAACAAATTCATCGAAAAATTTTTGCAGTTTTTAGTCATCGGTCCAACCTTGCCGTCACTGATATGGCGACTGTATGAAATAATCTTCGCAAACCGTCGCCATACTGGACTTCGGCGAGCTCAGTCGAGCCGCGACGGCTAAACGAACTATGCTACCTCGGGTAGCTCGTCCCAGCGAGTGGTAAATCTTCTGGAGCGTTTGCTAAACTTCGCCTGCCAGGGCTGATTAATTCCTTCCGCTGCCCAGCGCAGCGGTGCAAGAGGCAGTCTCGCATTGACAGCGTCAACCGCCGCCATCAGCCTTTTTGATTTCTGCCTGTCAACTTTATCAAATAGATTCCCCTGCACATTAGCCTGCGGCACAAGGCCGCCGAGAATGACGCCGGCCTTATTATACTGAAACCCTTCCCGGTATAATCGCTCTACAGCCTTTGCAGCATAGTCAATCATCTCCGGTGTATAATTCGTGGGAGTCGGAAATGAAACCAACTGTGAATTGAAGTACCTTTTGCGTTTATTAACAAATCGGCTTGTCATCACGTAAACTATCATTACTCCGGCAGTTAATTTTTCCTCTCGGAGTTTCT
>Ga0154689_1019_pt2 | contig 11793 bp, 10 predicted proteins | sample Rifle2008BG13ft_FD_116118 | JGI IMG/M metagenome (GOLD analysis project Ga0154689, IMG submission 116118) | Planctomycetes bacterium RBG_13_44_8b
CGCAGGAGCATAAGAGAATTTACTCCAAAGCTGCTGAAGATAGACCAAATTTCTCAATTATGCTGGGCAGCACAGGGCATAACTGATGACGAAGGAAACTTCAGAACCGCCCCGTCCGCCGGTGCGATTTATCCGATGCAGTTGAATGTTGTTTTGCCCGACGGCCTTTATCTGTATCGGCCGGACGACCATACTCTCGAAAAGCAAATCAACAGCGACATCCGCCCGATGCTCTATTCCGCATCTTTCAGGCAGCAGGTCGTGCAGGATTCGGTATGTATTTTTATAATTTCCGCCTCCGCAAAAAAAATTGAGGCAAAGTATCGCGGCAAAGGCGAAAGATTTACCAGCCTCGAAGCAGGCCACATCGCACAGAACATACATCTTCAGGCGGTAACTCTCGGCCTCGGCTCTGTTCCCATTGGCGCTTTCACACCTAAATCTGTCTCGGCAATCTGTAAATTCCCCGAAGACCTTGAACCTTTATATCTGATTTGCACGGGCAGCCCCGTCAAAAAACCGCATCTCGACCCCGCCATTTCAGGCGGCAATATCGTCATCCCGCCGATTAAACGTCCCGTGGATATCCGCTCTAAGCGGGTAGTTATTATTATCGCAAAGAAATACTTCGACAGTGCCGAATATTTCAACGTCGAAGAAACTTTCCGCATAGCAGGCCTCAGCCCCGATATAGCCAGTTCACAAACAGGCGAAATAAAAAGCACCACAAGAGACTCGATAACAGCGGCTCTCCTTGTCAAAGACATAAAAGTCGATGATTACGACGCATTCATTTTCATCGGCGGCCTCGGCGTAAAAGAATACTTCGACGACAATAACGTACTAAATCTTATCCGCAGGGCAAATGAACGAAAGAAAATTCTTGCCGCCATCGGCACCGCCCCGGGAATACTGGCACGCGCCAATATCGTCAGCGGTAAAAAAGTCGCAAGCTTTCCTTCCCAGCGGAATTCTATTGCCGGCGCCGGCGCCGACTGGCAAAGAACCGACCTCCAAATCGACGACAATATAATCACTGCAAGCAACCACAATGCAGCAAGACGATTCGGCGCAGCCGTACTGGCCGCATTAAGACAGCAGGACGACGAATAAACTGCTTTTATGCCTTAACGGCAAAAACGTTAAATTCGGCGCCGAACTGCTTAAAAAAGCACAAGGTATAAAGTCTGAAAAAGCTGTATAACGGCAGCATCGCCACCGTACCGACATAAGGTATGAAGAAAATTATGCCTGCCCCGCACAAACAGCAGCAGCCGACAAATACGAGCATCAGCATAAGCGCCGCTATGCAAACCGATATCAAAACCTTGAAAATCAGATAAAGCGCAACCTTCCAGAAATACCGCCGAAGCAGCGACAGAAATTGCCGCCATCCCGCCAGAACGCCTGTCCTTTGCAGATACATTATCGGCACAACAAAATCCGCAGTAAGCACCACAATAAGACTAACCGCTAAAGCTGCCGACAGAACAAGCATAAGCACAACAAAAGATACCGCAAAGACAATTATGCCGTTAATAGCCGATGTCCTTAAAAGCGATAAAACAACTGCCATTGGGATACTCAATGCGGTAATTGCTGTCGAGCTTATCAGCATCACCAGCAGCCTAAATCTGAACAAACTGTCGGCCTCCTTCTTAAATCCCCTCCACGGCTCATTGATTTGCGCCTTATTTTTCGCAAGACAATCGGTAAACATAAACTGCCCCCTGCTGCTCAACCAAAGATATAAAAGAAGAATGGTAATAAGCAAAATTATCACCGCCCCCGCCGAGATACTCACAATAACTATATGCTCACGGACAAACCCGATTATTTTCGCCATTGCTTCTGCAGTTTCGGCATTCGCCCGATTACTGCGAATATTTACCCCGTTATAAAAACCCCCTCTAAGCAGATTTGCCAGCCACGCACAAAATCCGATTACAAACCATTTCTCCAGATTGAAAGGTCTAAACAGCAGTATCTTCGTTTTTTCCAGAGCCTCGCTCACCGGCTCAATTACACTTATTATTTTTTGAATGGCCTCCATATTTTACTTTCCTTATCTAAACCCTATACCCTAATTCACCATTTTCGTCTTACAGCAACCCCTGCCGCAATAAGTTTATCCTTAATCTGCCTGATGGTATATTTGCCGGTATGAATCATACTTGCGATAATTGCCGCATCTGCCTTGCCTTCGGTAAAGACATCTATTAAATGCTGCACCGTCCCCCCGCCGCCGCTTGCAACCACCGGAATCCCGACATTTTCCGAAATCATTCTCGTTAGATTAAGCTCGAATCCCGTTTGTGTTCCATCTGCATCGACGCTGTTGACGACAATTTCACCTGCTCCCAATCCTTCTGCCCGTCTTGCCCATTCCAGCGCATCCATTCCCGTCCGCTTCCTGAACCCCTGTATTGTTATTTCATAACCGCTCGGAAATCTATCGCTTTTTTCAACCTTCACAGGGTCCATTCCCAATACTACACACTGCGAGCCGAACAATTTTGCTCCTACTGCTATAATACTCGGTTCTTGAACCGCAAGCGAATTTACGCTCACCTTCTCGGCGCCCGCCAGCAACACCCGTCTCATATCTTCAAGATTTCTTATCCCGCCTCCGACCGCAAACGGTATATGCACCGCCTTTGCGACCTCGCCGACCATTTCGATATCTATACCCCTTTCTTCTGCAGATGCCGTTATATCGTAAAAAACCAGCTCATCGCATCCACCGTTGCTGTATGCCACCGCCATTTCGACCGGGTCTCCAAGGTCGATATTATTTTGGAATCTAACGCCCTTGGTAACCTTGCGGTTTCTTACATCTAAACACGGTATTATTCTTTTCGTCAGCATTTCCCGTCCCACCTGCCGAAATTTTCAAGCATTTTCAGGCCGATTCTGCCCGACCTTTCCGGGTGAAACTGCACAGCGACAAGATTGCCCTTACCCGCTGCGCTCGTAAAGACCGCACCTGCATATTCAGTTTGGCCGATTATATTATTCCTATCACTGCACGACGGGTAGTAGCTGTGCACAAAATAAAATTCGCTTTCATTCTCGATACCGTCAAAAATCGGGTGTGCTTCTTTTATTTTCACGGTATTCCAGCCCATCTGCGGAATCTTGCAGAATTTATCTTTAGTTGTAAATTTTTTCACGCTGCCGGCCAAAACTCCCAGGCACTTTGTTCCATTGTCTTCTTCGCTTTGCTCGAATAAAAGCTGCATCCCGATACATATCCCGAAAAACGGCACACCATCGGCAATCACCTTTTTTATCGCATCAAGTATTTTAAGTTTTCTCAGATTGTCCATCGCAGCTTTTGCCGCCCCCACTCCGGGAAAAACAATCTTTTCTGCGCAAAGAATTTCCTCGGTTTTATCGGTAATTCGCACCTGACAGCCTATATGCTCGAAGGCCAGCTTAACGCTTGTAAGGTTTCCCGCTTTGTAATCTATTATGGTTATCATACTTACGCTATTTTATCCTTATTATGATTTTGGGCAATTTTTTTCTCCAAAACCGAATTATTACTCACTGGAAAAGTTAAAAAAGGTTGCCCGCCGGCAAAAAAACTGCTATAACCCCCTAAAATCTTTCATTACTCAATAGGAAAGGACAAAAAATGCTGCAAAAAATCTTAATTGCCTCGTTTGTAATGACAATTTTGTTATATTCAGGCTGTGACAAGGATTCACAAGAAACCGCCCCTGCGGAAAAACAAACCAATCAGACAAAACCTGTTCAGGAGACCGAAATGACCACCCCCGCCCCCAAAACCGCAAAAGTCAGAATCGCCACCAGCAAAGGCGATATCGTAGTCGAATTAAACGCAGAAAAGGCGCCTGTTACCTGTAAAAATTTCCTCCAGTATGTTAATGATAAATTCTATGACGGCACAATTTTTCATCGTGTTATAAACGGCTTTATGATTCAGGGCGGCGGAATGACCGCTGATATGCGCCAAAAACAGACAAAGCCGTCTATTGTCAATGAGGCGTCCAACGGCCTCAAAAACGCTCGCGGCACAATCGCTATGGCCAGAACTGCCGACCCGGACAGTGCAACTTCGCAGTTTTTTATTAATCACGCAAACAATGATTTTCTCAACGCCGGCGTCCGCGACGCTGGCTATGCCGTCTTTGGTAAAGTGGTCGAGGGTATGGATGTTGTCGATGCAATAGCGATCGTCCCGACCCGTCCCGGCGATGCACCCGTCGAAACTATTACTATAAATTCAATCACCGTCGAATAAAATTTAAAAATGTTTAGCCCCCGCACCTGTGGCGGGGGTTTACTTTGGCATTCCCGCGCAGGAATGTCACCCCCGTGAAAACGGGGGCGGGAATCCATTTATATTTAGCCCCTTGATTTATCAAGGGGTTCGGTTAGCCCCCACCCCTGCTTGCCCTGAGCGGCTCGTGGTGAGCCTGCTTGTCCTGAGTAGAATCGAAGGGGTCGAACTAAGTCGAAGGGGCACGGCGGCGATATTTAGCCCCCGGTTTCACCGGGGGTTCTTTTATCCCGCACTTATCGAATATTCGGATTCATTCTCTACTGTACTTATCAAAAAGATAAGTGCGGCGGTTATTCCGACACCACTACGATAAATAAATAGGTGCAGCGGCCTGTCCCGCTTCTGCTTCGCTGTCATAATAACCTATATGTTCCTTTACGCCGTTTATGCAAATCCTGACCCGCCATTTCTTATGGTCTTTGCACCAGTATACGCCGATATATTTTGACTGCCCTCGCTTTTTCCTGTCTCTTCGATTCAGACTATTTTCCCTTTGCGTTACGCATCGCAGGTTTGCTCTGCGGTTATCCAGCCCGTTATGGTTTATATGGTCAACCACTAATCCCTCGCCTGGCCGCATAATTTGCCGGTGCATTTTTACGGTCGTTCTTTTTTTACGCCTGTCCATCCCCGGCACAAATCTGTCTGTATAAATCGACCGCACAGCGTAGAAAGTTTCTCCTGCCTTTACAGAGTACCATCTGGTTTTATTTAATTCGTCATAGTCATCTGCATCGACAACTGCATATTTGCTCTGCGTAAGTTTTATTTTCCTAAAAGCCGTCCCATAGCATACTTTCCTATATCGCAGCAGAAAAAAGAGGATGACCTTTTCGATAATAAAAGGAATCGGAATGTAAAATGGTATTTTTGTCATAAAAATTTCCCCGCCTTTGGCGGTTCCTCAATTTTTCATTTTTAGTTTTTAGTTTTAATTTTAATTACTCCCTCTATATATAAGGAAAAACTTGCGCGTTTTTATCGAAATTTGTTCAATAAAATTTTGTCGGCAATTCGTAAGTGCTTGTCAAATAAGGACGAAATTTTTTTATTCGCAATTATCCCTTTGAAGCAGGAAAACAACGCGTTTTCGTGCAACATACGACTTTAAATTATATGGACAGTGGAAGTAAAGTTGAAACTCCAAGAAATATTTAAAAAATTTTGATTTATATCTATTTTGCCGCAAAGGAGTTATAAAAATTATTGGTTTTTCCGGTTTTTTTTTCTTGCGTTGTATTTCTGACTTAGATACACTTAACTTATGCAAAGTATATATTTCGATATTAACTTTTAGGAGACTTAAAAATGGCTAATAATATAGAACAGGCCGTAAAGCCGTTAGAAGATAAATTGCAAGCGGCTTTGGCGGAGGTCAAAAAACTCAAAACCGCCATTAACACCTATTACGAGGCAATGGGAGAACCACTAAAATATCCCGACATCGGACAAGAAAGCGTGCAAGGGGCTGCGCCCAGACCTGATGAATATTATGGCAGACCCCTTGCTACAGTTATTACAGAGGTTTTGCAAAAAAGAAAACAAGCAAATCTCGGCTCTGCTCCTTTAGATACAATATTCAATGAATTGGTAGCTGGTGCTTGCAAACTCCAAGGCAAAGACGCAGGAATACAAAAGCGGAATCTCGCAATATCTTTGAGCAAAAATCCTAAATTTCACAGATTAGACAATAATACGTGGGGTTTGCGTGAATGGTATCCCGATGTTAAAGAAAGTAAAGATATTACCGGTTCGGTAAATAAACAGGCTAAAGAGGCAAGGGATACGGACGAAGTAGTTAGTGAAATATTAAACGATGTTGAAAAAGATAAAAATGACGACGCAAACAAGGGGCTATGAAAACTGCCTTTGGCGGTATAAGTCTGGTTGCAATATAATTGACGCAGGCACGTCATTTATATTTGAGCGTCCAAAGCCAACCGGAACGGAGTCCATATCCGTGTAGTCCCGTTTGTGTTTACTTTTAAAAAAGAATAAATGCCCTGCTGAACCCTTGCAAACAATTCAACAGGGCAATTAGTGGACGGTTGCCTGAGAGGCTGAAAGGACTCAGCTTATACCTGAGCAAAGCGTGGCACGCTTTCAGAGGTTCGAATCCTCTACCGTCCGATTAAATTTTAGCGAAAGGGAAAGACGCGCAAACGCCTGTCCCTTTCTTAACCACGTGCCAGAGACACGTGATAGAACGTATGGTATTCTACCATATTTCACCTCTGGCACACAAGAAAAATGCCGGAGGTAAATATGGCAAATGTATTAGAATTGAGCCAAAAATACAGTTCTCGCGAAAAATGTTGCGAATTTTTAGAAAAACTACATTGGCCGGACGGCGTAGAGTGTCCTAAATGCACAATGGGCAAAGACGCAAAAGTTTATCAGCTAAAAACCCGCTTTAAATATGAGTGTTCTTTCTGCAGACACCAGTTTAGTGTTACTTCCGGCACTATCTTTCATAGGTCTCATCTGCCTTTGCAAAAGTGGATTATCGCCTCTCTGCTAATTGCAAACGCTAAAAAAGGTATCAGCGCAAAACAATTAGAAAGAGACCTCAACGTAACTTACAAAACGGCGTGGTATTTAGCCCATCGAATCAGGCGGGCTATGAAAGAAAGCTCAATAATACGAAAAATGAGCGGTATCCTCGAAGTCGATGAAACCTATGTCGGCGGCAAAAGCCACAAAGTCAGGGGTCGCGGAGCAAAGAACAAAGTCGTTGTAGGCGGCGTTGTAGAACGCGGCGGTTGGGTCTCAGCCAAAGTGTTAGAAAACGCCTCTATAAAAGAAGTCTGCAAACCTATCCGTGAAAACGCCGACCCTGAAAAGGTTACTATGGTTTGTGCCGATGAATGGCCTGCATATAATCAGCTAAGGCGCGAATTCAATCTCAGGCGCATCTATCACGGCTACGGAGAATACGCAAGAGGTATTGTCCATACCAATACTATCGAGAACTTCTGGGGTCTCTTTAAGCGCGGGATTATAGGCAGTTTTCACAGAATCAGCAAAAAGTATATGCAACTATACCTTGATGAGTTTGCTTTCAGATATTCCTATACAGCCAAAGGCAGACCCTTGCACGCTAAAAAGTGCAATGGGGCTTTTATGGAGAAAATCCTTGCTAACGCCCTAATAAGAGACCCTGCATTAAAAGGGTAATGTTCTAAACAGTTTCACTGTCCATATTTATTTGTAAAAGAGCAATTTTATATCTTGACACCTTTTAAATGGGTGTACATACTTACGGGATAAAGTTTAATTTCTTTGTCCCAAGGAGTTAACTTTTCATCGGCTAAACCCGCAAAGCAGGAGATACAAATCGTACTGGACAAATGCACAGAAGGGACAACGTCTTTCCAAATTTCATCTGGCACAGAAAAGCCGACGGGATTGGCCCGAAAGCATATTTTACATATTTCTCTTGAAAGGCTCATATTATGGCTTACCGCAGAAAAAAAGGTAGTGATACGTGGCATTTTTGTAGTAATTGCTCCAACTGGCCAACATACAACTATGATTCAAGTTACACAAAACCAACCAGTGGCGAATTATGTAATGAATGTAAAGCAAAAAGAGACAATGGAACTTGTCAGGGCTAACTGATTGGTACGTGGGGACACTTTTTAGGGTGTCCCTATTTTTTTGCGCAACTTTTTCCTGCTTCATCGGGATAATCACCTTTTTATTTTTTCCAAAGCGCGCAAGTTTTTACTTGCGCTAATTTCGTCAAATAAAGGACATTTATCCCCTTGATTAGCCCCACGACGTGTCGTGGGGCTGCTTTTATGGTTAGCCCCGACCCCTGCGGTCGGGGTCAGAGCCCAAGCGACAGCGCAGGGTCATATTTAGCCCCCAACTTTATGTTGGGGGTTATATTTAGCCCCGCCATCACTATGGCGGGGTCGTTTACTGATATCCGCCTCCCGATTTCCTGATATCCCGGTTTCCTTTTTCACTTTTCACTATTAACTTTTCACTATTAGCTTTGCACTGATAACCGATAACTGAATTACTGTCCCTCTACTATCGCTATCTCCTCCGCCGTTAATCCGTACAATTCATAAACCAATTCATCTATTTCTTCATCCGTTGCCTCTATCTGTCTCTGAACTCGTGTCTTTTCATCAGGATTCTTTATTGTGTTTATCTTCTTATTCAACTCAAGCATCCTATCGACTAACGATACCATTTTGTCATGCTGCTTAACCTCAGCAGGTTTGGAAAAATCTATCGGATGAATTGGAAATTGAGCTAATTCTTTAACCTTGAATTGCGGAAATATCTTCCTTTGCAACTTGTCAAAAACTCCGGAAAACCAAAAAGAAAGTAGCCTCGAATTTATTATACCTAACAAATACTTTAAAGTTATTTCTTCTATAGCATTGAAAACGACCATGCTATTTATATCATTATAACAAAGCTCATATGCCATAGTACCGTTGATAAGGTATGGTGGAGAGAAGGGAATTTGACGAATAAGTATTCTTTCACCAGTAAATGGAACAGATTTTCTTGGCTCTGCTATCCAATCGCCATAATTTAACCATTCACCAGACCAAGATAAATAATATCGACACACATCAGAGCCCTCTAAGTATGGCCCAAAAGTTTTATTTAATTTTCGATTGGCATGAAAAACTCTATTTTCTTTTTGATAATCAGTCTGTTCCGGTTTTCCTTTTCCTGTTTGGTAAACCTTTAAACCTGTTGATACTGTTGCAAAAGTAGACAAAGAATGAGAACAAGATTCTATTTTTTTAATAATTTTTGAATTTTCTGTATTTTTTAAAAGTGAAATTTGTACTATATATGATGGACTTTTAATATGAGAAAGCGGTATTTGTTTCATAAATACTTCTTGCTCATTTAAAATTTCAATAATTTTAAGGCTGGTCGGTTTTGTTTTTGCAAAGAAAGTAATTGCAGTATCAACATTCGCAGCAGAAAAAACTTTGTCAAGAATATTAGCTATTATCAAATCACCAGCATTATTTAAAAGAAATAATCTTAAAGGCGTAAAACTATCTATTGTAAGCCAATTGTTTGGAGTGATAAATCCTAATAACCCATCTTTTTGCATAAGTCCATAACACTTTTCGACAAAAAGGCTGAACGTATTCAATTGGGAACTTTGGTGTTTATATTGCCTATAAAAATATTCTTTCTGATATTCTGGAATTCCTTTATTTCTTGTAAATATATACGGCGGATTGCCGATAACGCAATCAAACCCCGGATTTTTGCCTGTAAGAATATCCGAAAATTCCTTTTGCCAATCGAACGCGTTTATTTTTCTCTGCTGCTCATCGTCGAAAAGATTTAATTGCTGATTCTGATAAAAATCCGGCCCGATTAACGAATTGCCGCACTTTATATTATTGCCCAAGTCCGGCAGCGCCCTCTCGTGAAACAATCGCAGGCTCTCCTGCGTCTCATTTTCAAGAACCTTTAATAATAACGAAAGTTTCGTTACCTCAACCGCCTGCGAATCTATATCGACGCCGTAAATATTATTTAAAAGAATCCTCTTCTTTTCATCAATCGTTAAAAACCACTCCCCGCCCTTGCCTTGATAAACCGCCTTGTTCCGCCGTTTAGCCCCCGGACCTGTGCCGGGGGTGTCATTGCGAGCGCAGCGCGGCAATCCCTCCGTGTCATTCCCGCGAAAGCGGGAATCCATTCCTTTTTCGTAAAAATCCCTGTGAAAATCCAAAAGCCATTGATACGCCCCGATTAAAAACGAACCAGAACCGCACGCAGGGTCAAGAATTTTTATCTTTTCAACTTGCTTTGGCGTCTTGCCCTCGCAAAGTTTGCCCACCGTATTTTTCACAATGTAATCGACAATATATGCGGGTGTGTAGTAAACTCCGCCTGCCTTTTTAACTTCCGGCTTCTCCTCTACCTTTGCCTGATGTGATGCCGTAAGCCGAATCACTTTGCCTAAAAACTGCTCGTAAACCTGCCCTAAAATCTCCGCAGGCATAATGGAAAATTCATAAGGACACGGATAATACAAATCCCTGATGATTTTCTTTAGAACATCGTCATCGACTTTCAGATTTGCCGAAAGTTCGTCAGGCGATTCAGGCCTGTCTTTTTCCCTGCGAAAATGAAATATGCCCGAATTATATTTCTCGTCCGCCTTTTCAAAAAGTTCAAAAAGTCTCGGATATATTCTTGACCCGTTGATAAGCCCCAAAAGCTGCTCGGCCCGTTCTATTCCTCTGTCTTCGCAGATTCTCAAAAACAAAATCCGGTCGATTGTCTTCTGCACCGCGAAATTAAGGTCATATACCGATAATTTCCTGTTGCGAAGTGCGATATTTTTCGCCAGTCCGTCCCGCCACCCCTCTATTTCAGCCAGAATTTCCTTATCGACGGTGGTTGTGCCTCTTTTCGTTGTCTTTTCCGATGCGTATTTATCGAATGCGCCTTTAAGTACCGCTTCTTTGCTGAATATCCCTGCGATTTGCTCCCACTTCTCGCCGTATTCTTTATAATTGCAGTAAAAAATCCTCGCTGTTGATGCCTTGTCGTTTACATTTGGCCGTATTTGGCAGTCATAAACTGCGAACTCCTCGAAATCTGTCAGGATTGACAATGGCAGTTTCGCACTCCACGCATATCTGCGTAATTGGTATGCAGGACTGATGTCGCCTTTTATATCGACTGCCGGCTTCTTTGCTTCTAAAAAAAACTTCCTTGTTTGGCCGATTCTAAAGCAGTAATCTGGTGCCTTTGTTGATGTGCCGATTTTGATGGAGTCTTCGTGAATCACGTCTTTATATGCCGGTGCTATGCCTGCCTTATTTTGGATATCCCAGCCTAATACCTCGAAGAATGGGTCGATAAATTCTCGTCTTAATTGTGCCTCGTTATATCCTTGGCTTTTGAAAGCTCCGAGGTTTTGCTCGAAATTCTCAACGAGTCCTAAAATCGTATCAGGTGTCTTTCCCATTATCCCAAAGTCCTCGATACCTTGTTCTGTCTGCTGTTTACCGAACTTTATATTCTCTTATCCTAATCTATTATTCCACCGAACGCAATCGCTCTTTAATCGGCCATTTTGGCCGGGCCGCGCCGAAATGGCCGCTCTTATTTAATTGCTTTTCTCAAAATAAGCTGCGCAAAAAATCCGCTTTTTTCACAGGCCAAAATGGTTGGTCGCAAAAAATCCCGCCTCAAGACACAAAGTTTTCGCCTTTCCCTAACTGCCTGTAATCAAACGAGTTATAAAATTATTTTTTTAAAACATCCTCTGGCACAGCACTTGCAATATATATAAGCGGTGATAAACAGTGATTTGTTGAGGCCGAGCAGAAGTTAGGTCTTCTTTGAAAAAGGGTATCGAATGCTCGTCCTTGTAAAAGCGAATGTTTTGGTGGCAGGACTTGGAGAAAAAAGCGGCGCCTTAAAAAGGCTGCCCATCCGGGTTTCTTTTATAAATACCGGCCGACAAG
>Ga0154689_1043_pt6 | contig 11494 bp, 13 predicted proteins | sample Rifle2008BG13ft_FD_116118 | JGI IMG/M metagenome (GOLD analysis project Ga0154689, IMG submission 116118) | Planctomycetes bacterium RBG_13_44_8b
GAATTGACGGCTTGTTTTAGCTGCTTTGAGTTTGTTATATCAAATTCTGGCAAATCGAATACTTTAATATCGAAGTTTTCCTGCCGGCATGTCTCAGTTAGGTCTGTACCCAGCATTCCTTTGCCGCCAAGAATGGCTACTATTTCTTTAGCCATCTTTGCGGCTCCAGTCATACGGAATATGGTTATCGTGCGCAGGGATGCGATACTCATCAGGCTCGGTGTAATTGTAAGTTTCCGAGACTATATTTACTATATAGGCTTCGGTGTCACTGACGCACATCCAGCCATGCTGGACGCCTGGTGGTATCCTAACCAGGCCGGGGCAATGCTCGCCGAGGTAAAGCTCATTGACCGTGCCGTATGTTGGCGAGTCTTTTCGCTCATCATAAAGTGCAATCTTTACCGTTCCTTTGACTACATAAAAATGGTCGGTTTGCTTCTTGTGGTAGTGCCAGGCTTTAACAACGCCTGGGTAGGTAGTGGTAAAATAGACCTGGCCGAATTTTTCAAACCATGGGTCATCCGCCCGCATAATCTCGCCGAGCCGTCCTCGCTCATCCGGCATAACCCTGGCACGACGGGCGGCAACGCCCTCGATAAGTTTATCCGAGCTGTGAATAATAAGTCCTTCATCTGCGAAGACCGTTTTCAGAGGCGATATCTTTTTGCTCATTGCGGCTGCTCCTTCTCAACTAATTCATTAGCCCTGATTAGAGATTCGAATGTTCCTGCGTCCGTCCACCAGCCTTCAAGAATATCGTAAGATAATTGTTTTTTAACAATATAGGCATTGTTGACGTCGGTAATTTCAAGCTCACCACGTGCTGATGGCTTGAGAGTTCGTATAATATCAAAGACAGATGCATCATAAAAATATATGCCTGTTACTGCATAATTTGATTTAGGTTTTTGGGGTTTTTCATTAATACTGATAATCCTGTCACCTGAAATCTCTGCAACGCCGAATCTTTTAGGGTCGTCAACCTTCTTGAGCAGCAGTCTGGCACCTGTTTGTTGGATTGTAAATTTGGCTGCGTAGTTTTTCAGATTGTCTTTAAAGATATTGTCGCCGAGAATTACAACAATATTTCGTTCATTTGCGAAATTCTCTGCAAGCGATAGGGCTTGTGCGATTCCGCCTGCTTCATCCTGTACCTTGTATGTAAACCGGCAGCCAAAGTCCTTTCCGGAGCCTAACAGACTAACCACATCTCCCATGTGCTCGATACCTGTTACGATTAGGATTTCCTCCAGGCCGATAGAAGTAAGCTTCTCGATCGGGTAATAAATCATAGGTTTGCGCCCGATGGGAAGCAGATGTTTATTTGTGACCTTAGTCAGCGGCTTCAGCCGTGAGCCTGTGCCGCCGGCCAGAATTACACCTTTTAGGTTCATTTGAGTCTCCTTATCGGCTTCACTCAAAAATGAGATTCTAAGGTTGGTCGTTAATTGTGTCAACTGTAGATGTCTTTTTCAGAAGTATAATCAGATTGCTGTAGAATTAAGGATTGGTGCAGGAAGTGCCTTATGACTATTTTAATAATGGTAATAATAGATTTAAAAAATAGCCTCCTTTAGAGGAGGCATTGGAAATATTTTATTTAAGCCATGATTATTTTTTAGCCGGTTATTGCTTTCCAGCTCTGATTAAGCTCCTCCATCAAACTAATTACCTCATTAATAATTTGAGTATCAAGTTTTGTATTGGCCTCGGCGAGACGTTTATTCATAAACAAATAGAGGCTGCGAAGGTTTTTGGCAATTTCTCCCCCAGCTTCCGTACCAAGAACTGCATTGAGCTCATTTATTATGTCCTGTGCTCTAAGTAAGTATTGGTTTTTCGCTTCATAATTTTTTGCCTCTATTTCCTTAATCGCCAGCTTCATGAATTTGATTGCGCCGTCGTAGAGCATTACGATGAGCCGGCCTTTGCTTTGGGTTGTTATCGATGTGTTCTGATATTCTGTGATTCCCTTCATCTTGTTTCTCCGTCAATAGTTCATTGATAATATATATTTACCGGATAAATAATGAACTAAAAAACATAAAGGGAGATGACGCTCCTTACCGTCATCTCCCTTCGCATTGCTATGTTCTAATGCTTGAGATAGCCATTATTTTAACCGCGGAGCAACGTTAATGCCATCTGAGGTATGGCATTAGCTTGAGCCAGCATTGCAGTACCTGCCTGTGCCAGCACCTGATTTCTTGTCAATTGTGCCATTTCTGTAGCCACATCGACATCCGAAATACGTGATTCTGCTGCCGACAGGTTCTCAGCCTGAATGTCAAGCACTGTTATGGAGCTTTGCAGACGGTTCATCTTATAACCGAAAGATGCACGAGCTTCATCCACAGTGACAATGGCATCATCGATTGCATCCAGTGTAGTCTCAATAGTTCCAGCGTTTGTAATGTCGAGACCTCCTTCGTCTTCACCTGTGATACTTTCGGTAAAATCCCCTAATTCGTCGAAATCAACCGAAGCAGTAGTGGTTGCGATTGAGAATATTGATTCTCCAGCATCTTTCGCTTGCAACTGCAGCCTATAGCCGCCGCTGACCTCATCTTCAACGGCGCTTGCCATGGTCCAGATTTCTACTTCCGCCGTATTAGCCGCAATCGCGACAGCATTATTTATCTCGATAACCAACTCGGCTAATGTAATACCAACGACCGCATAATCAGACAAATCTACTGTGATTGAATCAACACCTGCTGGGTCTCCATCAAAACCGATTGTGATGGTATTAGTGTCCGCAATGTCACCACCATCGATATAATCATCGTCGGTAGCGTCAACAATCTTCTTGTTAACTTCGGTGGTTTTGGTGCCATTTGTGGCGTCCACTCCGAGACCATCTGCACTTGTATTAAATGATTCAAGGCCGATTGTCTCAGAAGAAGCGATGTGGATTTCGACGTAATCTTCTTGATCTACAGTAAGTAACGTATTGCCGTTAAACTCTGTATTTGTTTGGATACGGTCGATTTCAGCAGACATTTCCGCAAACTCAGCCTGCATGACGTCCTTCTGTGCAGTTGAATAAGACCCCGTCGCTGCTTGTTCGGCAAGCTGCTTCATACGATTGAGCAGCTCACCAATCTGTCCTACAGCACCTTCCATTGTCTGTAACATACTAATACCATCCTGGGCATTACGAGAACCCTGTTGAATCGCACCGATATCGGCACGAATCAACTCACGAACTGCCATACCAGCCGCGTCGTCCTTTGCGCTGTTGATACGCAGACCTGACGACAACCTTTCAACCGATTTGGCCAAGGCGTCGTAACTACGTCCTAAGTACCGTGCAGCATTTGCCGCCATAATGTTGTTCTTGATTGCTAGCATACCTTTGACTCCTTAAAAAATACCAAACAATTTTATTTATGTTCCTACTTCAATCTCCGCTGGGTGTCGGACACATCAAAAATTATTTGGAATCCCACCCATTGCAGGAACCCTTTTCGTTGTCATTATCGGTTAAAACAGGAAAGACTTAAGATTTTTCCAATGGAAAGATGCGAGAAAGAAGCCGTTAAACAATGGGACCTGTAATATTATTGATGTTGTTACTGATATGGGGTACGAATAGCCAAAAAATGTTAAAAAAAATCTGGGATTTTTTTTGCAATATGAAAAATTATATAACTCAAACTGACAAAATTTTAATAAAAATCCGACGTCAATACCTATTTAACAACATATTTGACTTTGTCATTCCCGTGAAAACGGGAATCCAGCTTGCTAAGGGCTTTAATGGATTCCCGCCTGCCCAGAGTGTCCATTGAATTGGAAAAGAACTACGGAGGATGGTTCGGCGGGCAGGCCCGCCTGCGCGGGAATGACACGAAGAATCAGACAGTTTGTGCCGGAAGTATTATAGGTCTTTCTGACGGGGTAAAGATATTTTAGTTTAGATTGACCTAACGTTGTCGGAATCTATATCAATATGTTTATGGATTCGTGGGAGGTATGAATAGACGATTCAAGTTGTGTTTCCGGATAGTTTTGATATGTATCCTCCGTACTGTTTGGTATCCATTCTCCAGGATTGTTTCCGCTGGAATCGTCACCTTGAGTAAAGTGTTTATTTTGAAATGAGCCATCCTCCAGGCTTGTTCCAGTGTAGTTTTTATCAGCCTGTTGTTCTGATAGGTCTGATAATTGTACATCAAGACGTTTTATCTGCACCCCACAATCTGCAAGGGTTCGGATTATCTGCGGTACTGCTTTTTCAATCTCATATCTGGTTTGGGCTTTGCTGACTTCCAATAAGCCGGTGATTTCTTTTTCATGCTCCTTAAATTTTATAATAACACTTCCTAAATCAGGCGGTTCAAGCCGAATGGTAATGTACCGGTCGGCCTGCTGTATGGAGGCACGGATAGATTCGGTAACCTGTTGACTTATACTGTCAGAGATACCGTCTTGAGAAATCAGTCCTTGCTTATCAGAAGTATTCACCATTTCATTATTGTTTGAAAGACGCTCTGAAATAGAGCTTTGAATATGATTGGAAGATAATAGCTGCTCGATGTCAGTATTGCCGTTGTTATTGGACGTAAAACCGTTTAGGTCTTTGTTCTGAGCTATATTGACCTGGATTTTTTCTTCGCTAAGCTTATGGATGTCAATTTCATCAAGACGATTATAGGACGTGTTTATTTTTTTACTTTTCGTGGATTTTCCAGAGGTTATATCGTCAATAGCTTTATTGACACTTCCTTTCAACAGAGTTTCAGAATCTGTCGGTTTATCGTTTGAAAGTGATGAATTGCCTGATGTTGTCAGCACTTTTTGCTCAGCATCTATTAATTTACCTTGGGCAGAAATAATGTTTAAGCCCGGGGTATCTGTTTTATTAACAACAGGGTTAGCTATTGTGATTTTTGTTGAAGATTTTGTAACAATTGGGCTTGTCTGAGTATCTGTGGTTATCTTTTTGAGAGAAGCATTTTTTGAACTTTGATCACTAATTTTTTGTGGATTAGTAGAAATAACTTTTTCATCTAAAGGAACCGGTTTTAGAGGTGAATAATTAATTGTTTGTTTGATAATATTTTCGGTTTTAGGCAAATTTACAGAGGTAAGATTAAAAAAAGGTTGTAATGTAGGAATTTTAGAATTGATTAATTGAGTGGAGTTTTCCGGTTTTGGTTGAGTTTTAACATTTTCAGGCTCTATAGTTAAATTTCCTCTGGAAGGCAAATTGGATTTTGTTGATTCCTCAATTGGCAAGAAATGTATTATATTATCAGACGTAGATGTTTTAATATTGGATTCGTTGATTATAGATTTTATTTTATTCTTATTTTCATTGATTTGTTTAGTGAACTCTTTATTAACAGGTATATCTTTTGCATTTTGTGATGTTTTGACAGATGTTTCATTCGACTGACGATAGATAAGGCGTGAGATAGTATAATTGAAGCTTTTTTTAGTTTCTGTTTTTGTTGATTTGTTATTGGTTTTGCTTAGATTATCAACTGAGGTCAGAGACAATAATGAGTCTTTTTTCGTCTGCTTATTCTTTGACGAGGTTATATTGTTACCAACAGTATTAAACAGAAGTTTGCCGACAGCCAGTGAGCTGCTGTTCATATAAACTGTCCTTACAAGAATTTATATATTATTAGCAAGTAGCGTGCCATCAATTGACATCAAACACTTATGAAGCAGTAAGTACTTATGACAGAAAGAGATAGATATGATTAAAAAGATGCTAATTATTATAAATATTAACTTTTAACCGAGCTTACAGAGAAAAATGCCATAAATACAGGAAAGAATTTCCAGTTCGATTTTCCTACAAAAAGATGCGATTAGTGAACCCAGTTTCTTTAGGGTCATTGTGTTAAAAAACATACCGGTGTGTATAAAATCCTGACATAGCTTCTGATGTTCAGAAGATCGAATAGTTGCATCTAAAGCCATATTTTAATGCCTTTTAGTATAAAATCACTTCTATCGGCGCATTGGCACGATTATTGCTAAATATTCCTTCTGAGTGAGACTACATAGACACTTTGAGGAATAAAAGTGGCCAGGACAAACAGTATAACGGATTTCATCGAAGCTGGGATAAAGGCTGAGAACCTTCGTCAAAAGGCAATAGCAAGTAATATCGCCAATATGGAGACTCCCGGATACCGAAGGATTGATGTTAAATTCAATGAGTTACTTGCCAAAGCATTAGATGCATCCGGGGCTTTAGACCTCCAAGAAGTTGAGCCACAGCTATATCAAACTGAGAATACGCCAATAAAGTCAAACGGTAATGATGTTAATTTGGAAACAGAGGTGGGCGAGATGGTTAAAAACACTCTTCTTCATAAAGTTTATATCAGGTTGCTTAATAAAAAGTATAGCCAGATGGAATTGGCGATGAGCGTAGGTTCGCAATAAAAGGTCTCCGTCAATCATTGAGGTTTTGAACGCTTATGGTAATTAAAAAGATGTCAGTAAAGAGGTAAAGCAGATGGAAGTAAATGATGTTCTTAATTCAATAGATATAGCAATTTCGGGTATGCGGGCTCAAAGCAAAAACATGGAAATTGTCACATCAAATGTTGCCAATGCCCGGACAACCGATGATGGTCATGGTATGCCCTATCGCAGACTTGAGGCTGTGCTTAAGGCAGAAACTGACGGTATTGGAGGGGTTACTGTGGATGAAATCGTTAAAGATATGAGGGATTTCCAAAAGATTTTTGATCCCGGCAGTCCTCAGGCGGATAAAGATGGATATGTTTCGATGCCGAATGTCAATTTACCGATTGAAATTATGAATCTTAATATAGCAACGCGCACATATCAGGCCAACGCGGCCATTCTGAAACGTTATCAGCAAATGATGGAAACAACACTCGAATTATTACGATAAGCAGGTGACACAATGGTAAATTTTGATGCGAATATAAATGCTGCGATACCCAACAACAATAAGGTGATGCCTCAGACGGAAAAGACCATAGCCGAAAAGGGGGATTTTACAAAAATCGTTAAGGCTGTTGGTGATTTCATATCTGAAGTAGATAACCTTCAAAGCTCTTCTGATATGTCCATAAAGGATTTGTTGGCCGGCAAACATACTGATATTACTTCGGTTGTATCAGCAGTGGCAAAAGCTGATATGAGTTTCAAGCTGCTTGTTGGTGTAAGGAATAAGCTTATTGAGGCATACAAGCAAACAATGAATATGCCGATATAGTGACGAAAACCGATGATGAGCTTCTTTCAGAAGATAAGTTTAATCTGGCAAAAGGTGAGCCTTGTGCAAAGGGCTTTACTAATTGCTATTGTTTTAACTTTTATAATTGTAAGTGTGCTTTTGGTTCAATGGGCTCGCAAACCTAATATGAAAATGCTGTATCAAAGTTTGTTACCAGAAGAAGCGGCTAAGATTACTGATAAAATTAGCGAGAAAAACATTCCTTATGAATTAAGAAGCGGAGGAACGGCTATCTATGTTCCGGAAGAGCAGGTCTATCAGCTTCGGCTGGATATGGCGAAAGAAGGGCTTACCATCGGCCAGCAGAGCGGCTATAAAATATTTGACGATGAAAAAATCGGGGTAAGCCCTTTTGTGCAAAACGTTAATCTTAAAAGGGCGCTTCAGGAAGAGCTCGCTAAAAGCATCCAGATGATAGATGGCGTGGTTCACGCTCGAGTGCATATTGTCAGTCCGGAGTCTTCCATGGGTATAATATTTGCTTCTGAAGCAGGGAAAACTACTGCTTCTGTGGTTCTTCGATTAAGGCCGGGCTACAGCTTAAGTGCTTCAAATGTTGCTGCAATTACAAATTTGATCGCCGGCAGTGTCGAAGGTCTCGTCTCTGAAAATGTGACCATAGTAGATAGTCAAGGTCGTCTTCTTTCCAATAAATCAGACAGCGCCGTCGCAAACGGAGCAGGCACTGTAGCTGATTACAAGGAAAGGGTTGAGCAGAGTTTGGCAAAAAAAGTTGAGGATATGTTAACTGCCGTTTTAGGGCCTGGTCGGGCTGCCGTAAGAGTCAGTGCTGCTATTGATATGAACAGTGTTAATACAATGGTCGAAAGTTATGACCCAAGCGCAAAAGTAGCATCAAAGGAAGAGATTACAACTAAATCTGAAACTGAGCAGAGCGGCGCTCCGGCTGGGGGAGGAACAGCGGCACCGGGCAGTACTAAGAAAGATGAAACAATTATTACTGAATACGAGGTCGGCAAAACTGTAAAACAGGAAGTCGTTATGCCTGGTAAAATAAAGTCGCTGTCTGTAGCAGCTTTTGTTGATTTGTCGATATCCGATGCAAATGAGGCTGGTTCTTCGGATGCTGCTGCCAGCGGTCAGATGATAATGCCGTTATCCGATGTGGAAGAGATTATAAGAAATGCACTTGGCCTTAAACAGACAGACTTACTTAAAGTTGTACATGTGAAGTTTCACCGTCCTGTAGAATTAACAATTGAGGATAAAATTTCTAATTGGCCTACTTATATGGCGATTGCTCGCCATCTTTCTCTTGGGATTATGGCAATTTGCGCACTGCTTGTGCTTAGGATATTCAGAAGCGCCAGGAAAAAAGCAGCTTTAAAAGCTGAATCACAGCTTGCCAGTGGCGGTTTTGAAGGTGAGGGTACAGCTGGTCTTCTTCCAGCGGGTGAAGCTACTTCTGATGTGTTGGTTATGCGTCGACAGATATCGAATGCTTTACAGAATAATCCAGATCGTGTCAAACAGTTGTTTTCCAGTTGGCTTGAGGAGAAGGAGTAGGGGATAAATGGCATTAACGGGCAAACAAAAAGCTGCAATATTATTGATGGGACTGGATGCCGGCGCTGCCGCTGAACTGGTCAAGGGTCTTGACCAAAAAGTGGTTCAGGAATTGGCCGTAGAATTGGCGTATCTGGATGACGCCGGTTTTAGAAGCGAAAGTCAGAGTACTAAAATTGTACAGCAGTTCCATGATTCGCTGCAGGCCAATCAAACATTTCACATTAACGATTTTCTAAACGAAGTGTTGAGAAAAACAATGGGCGACGAGAACACATGGCAGATTCAGAAACAGATACAGGATATATTTTGCAAACGTGACCCATTCATGTTTATTGAATCCGTCGATGCGCAAACTATAGCTTCGGTTCTGGGGAACAAGCACCCTCAGACCGCGGCGGTGGTTTTGTCCGGACTGCCGGCAAAGAAAAGTTCGGAGGTACTCGATTTTTTAGACGTAGGCGTGCGAATCAGCACCATCGGCAGGATGAGCAGTTGCGAGAGCATTACAGACGAAGCAAGGGCAGGAATAGCAGAAGCAGTTTGCAGAAATCTTGAAGCTATTGCAGTCGGAGGTACAGATAAAGCTTTACCATTTCGGCCTATGCAGTCTTTAAGGCAAGTGGCTGTAATTTTACGGAACCTGGGTAAAGAGATTCGCGATGGTCTTCTTGGTGCGATACAACACAAAGACAGTGAGGTCGGTGACATGGTGACTGATTTAATGATAATTTGGGAAGATATACCTTATGTTACGGACAGATCGCTGCAAGAAGCATTGCGACAAATTGATATAAGGAAATTGGCACTGGCATTGGTAAAGGCCGACGATAGGTTCGTCCGAAAAATAAGGTCCAGTATCTCAGGATTGACGAAGCAAATGTTGGATGATGAATCGCTGCTTACTTCAGCTTGTACTGAGAAAGATGTTGAAGAGGCAAGAGAGGAAATTGTCCATATCCTGCGGGAAATGGTTGAGAAAGGTGAGCTTGTATTTGAAAAGGAATATGACGTCTGACGAAGTTAAGGCCAATAATGCCGGGGACAGAAAAAAAGTAACCAGACTTGTAACAGAAATCGTTCAAGATATATCATGGTAAAAGTTTTAAAAGAGGGGCTGCGTAAATGGCATTTTCGGGTAAACAAAAAGCTGCAATGTTGCTGATGAATCTGGATACTGCGACTGCTACTGAGCTGCTCAAGGGGCTTGACACAGAAGAGGTTCAAGAAATTGCCATGGAGGTTGCGCTAATTGATGCCTCTGAGCAGCGGGATTTTAAGGAGCAGGTCAAGGTTGCCCGAGAGTTTTGTAAATCACTTCGGGATGAGTCGGCCCAGAGATTTAGTATGAAGACTTTTCTCAATGAGATGCTTGTCAATGTCCTTGGCAAAGATAAGGCGGAACAAATTCAATCTCGATTAAAAAAAGCGACAGAGAAAAAGGATTTGTTTCTGGATATTCGTTTGGCAAGCACAGACGAGTTGGTACTTTCGCTGGACGGTGAACACCCGCAAACGATTGCAGTTGTTTTGTCGGAACTGACCCCAAAGAAAAGCCAGGAGGTTTTGTCGCTCTTGAGTGGAGATGTTCGGGTCAAAACTGTGTGCAAAATGACAAATCCGGAACTGGTGAGCAGTGGGGTGAAACAGCGAATAGCAACTATGATTACCCAGCGGCTGAAGAGTCTCAAAGGAGAAGTTCTCACGGAGAAACCGGAGCAAACTTTACGAAAGCTGGCTATTATGCTCAGTGGGCTGGAGAAAGAGCTGCGAGACCAGCTGCTTGGAGAGATTAGCAAGCATGACGAGGCGACGGCCACTATGGTCAGGCATTTGATGATAACGTGGGAAGACATTCCGACAATAGCAGACAGGTCTCTGCAGGAAGCGCTGCGAGCTGTGGACTCAAGTAAACTGGCGGTGGCACTTTATGGGTCAGATGAAGATATCGTACAAAAGATACGCTCGAATATGTCAGAGCGGGCTGTGGCAATGCTTGAGGAAGAAACCTCATTGATGCAGGAACCGCTGGCAAAAGAGGTTCTTGATGCGAGAGAAGAAGTTGTCAAGCCATTGCGAGAGGCCAACGAGCAGGGCAAACTTAGGGTAACAGGTCGATAGTAGAATGTCACAGACACTTACAGTACATCTTGATAAAACGATAGTAGCAGCAAAGGTCTTGGATGTCGATGCCAATGGTGCCGGGAGTAGATTATCTGGCCGTGCCGGAGGGCATACAGAAGCTAATGCGAATGCTGAGCAGATTCTGACAAAGGATTTAGAAGCTCAGAAGGCTGTGTTTTCACAAGCTTGCCAGACACTCAAGAGTGTGATTGCCAAGATAAATGAGTTTTACGACAAAGTTTATGTCGAGCAGAGAGAAGAAATTGCCAAACTTTCGGTCGAGATTGCCAGAAAGATTCTGATGCAAAAAGTGGGTGATGGGGATTACGAAATAGAATCCATTATTAAAGAAGCCCTCAAGAATGCACCGGGCCATCAAGATGTGGTCGTTCATTTAAATCCTGAAGACCTTGCGAAATGCCAAAAAGCACAGCAGGATGAGCCGAGTGGCGCCTTAGAAGGCGTCAAGTTCGTTTCCGACTCAAACATTGGGCGGGCAGAGTGTGTACTTGAGAGCCCCAAAGGTATTATCAAATCGTTGATTGATGAACATCTGGAACTAATTGGAAAAGCACTAAAGAAGACGGAATGAGTTATGACTAC
>Ga0154689_1109_pt2 | contig 11085 bp, 11 predicted proteins | sample Rifle2008BG13ft_FD_116118 | JGI IMG/M metagenome (GOLD analysis project Ga0154689, IMG submission 116118) | Planctomycetes bacterium RBG_13_44_8b
TTAAACCACTTTTCTGCAACATCCAAATACTCACGGTCAATAAACACAAAATCATTGGCAGCAACTGGTATTTTAGCTAAAGTATCAGATAGCGATGTAGATGTCAAGATTTTTCCACCCTTTAGTACAGGAAAAATTTGAGAGCCACCTTTTTGAGTGGGCTTATCAATCCTTACCGCCTCTTTCCCAAATTTTTCACAAGCAGCTTTGTAAACTAATTCTACGGCGTCTAAGTTATCTTGATCAATTGGATTACGCTCATATAACCGCTTAAAATGTTTGTGTTCCATTATTCTTTTTGCATGAATATGACCAGGATGTCTCTTGTTCAAGGCGGCTCTTCTAAGTTCAACAATGATTTCATTATCTGTTATTGCTAAAAAGTTTTTTATTGCAGTCGAGAATTTTCCACCCCGTAACCATTTCTTCAAAAAATCTTTTAAGTGAATATCATAAATCCTGCGCACATGATGAAAGTAAACTTGGCTATACATAAAATATCGAGCCCATAATAATGCTTCGGCTGATTGTAAACCACCTGCATTTAAACCTAACATAGGCTCCATTGAGCTTTTTCCATCTTCACTTTTTGGGAGAATGCATAATGTGTCGATAAGTCGATAATGGTCAAATTTCCCATAAACAACACCTGCATGAAGCGAATCACGTAACAAATAATCCATACGGTCAACACCAAATGTATCGCCCGTTATTATTTCCGAAAGTATATTTTCCCAGTCACTTAATCTCAACCCAAGTTTCCCTGCTTTTTGAGGTCCTAATGCTATTTTTATGATATCATCGCTTATAAGAGTAGGTCGCATTTTTCCCCAAATCTTTTCCATTTCCTCGCTTTTAATAATTTTCGCAGTAAGGCGCTCATGATCCCACCCCTTCGGTAATAATTCTTTTTCCGCTGCATGTGAAAATGGTAGATGTCCAATGTCATGACACAAAGCAGCCATCCGAAGAACTCTTCGCCAATATGCTTTCTTGTCGTCTCCTTGTTGTATTATATGTCTAACTTTATCGTGTATGGGTTCTTCGGTTATAATATCAAAGACTCGGCTTGCTAGTTCCATAACACCGAGTGAATGCTCAAATCGACGATGCGTTGCCCCAGGATAAATCAAATATGTCATTGCAAGTTGATGAATTTGTCTAAGTCGTTGAAAAGGACGAGAATCTAATACTTCGCGCTCATCAGTATCCAAACGTATAAAGACATGAACAGGATCCCTAATTTCATGTATGTGTTTAGCCACAATTTCCCTTAATTTGACATATTCCTATTTTGCCCCTTACATTGTCTGTTAAATGCTTTTCTCTGTCAAGATTTCACTTGAAAATTAAGCCGTTTGTGGTATAATATGCAACGAACTATGGATAGTTCGTTGCTAATAGGGGATAGGGTATGGGGGATAGCAAATTGCAGCCCAAATAGAAGGCAGAATACAGGAGACAGAAAACAGAAGTTTACCCGCAGGAGGCGGGACGGAAGGACAGATCACAGAAGACAGCATGCCTTGAGCGACCTGTGGTGAGCGAACCTGTCTTGAGCGTACCTGTGGTGAGACTGTCGAATCCAGTCGAAAGAGTCGAACCAAGACGGAAAGGATTCACCCCGTGAGATAAGAATCTTGAGGGTTCGACGCAAATCCGGCGACCTAACGCGGAATCGACAGAAATTCAGCCCATGAGATAGGCCGATGGTCGTCCATCTCACGGGCAAAAAAGACGTGAGTTGGTTATCTCACGGGGTAAAGGTTAACAGATATGGAAATGATGCCACGCTATCTTGTTTATTAATATTACCTATATTGCGCACATTTACATTGCTCTACAATTGTAGAGAATGTTCTACAAATTGGACTTTTTATGCAAAACAAAGCCAATTTGTGTATGGCAAAATTTATGCAAGCTCTTTTGTGACAAGCGAATAGAGAAAATCTACAATTTTGTAGAAAGCCAAAATCTTTCGACCCGGCTCAAGACGGGACAAAGCCAAACAAAGCCAATTTTGAAACAGAAGGCGGAAAACGGATGGCATATTACAGACAACAAATGGCAGTGAACAGGGCTTTTAATGCTGAAGTGGTGCTATGCCGGAGCGGTTCTAAGGGGAAGTGCTGATTTTGTATTTGTCGTGGTGCCGAAAGGTTCGCCTCCCGCGGCTGCACGATGAGCTTAGCTCGACTTCAATCTTGTCTTTTTCAGCAGAGCCGATAGCAATGCTGAGATTTGCATTACGAATATTCATATCAGAAATATTCAAATTTATGGTTTTGCTGAAATTTTCCTTTGTTTTATTTTTGACATTTTTCTTTGCCCAGGCCAATCCGCTTGCCGCCAGATTTCGCTCGACGGATTCAAGATAAGCCGTATCCGATTGGAACATTATGGTCTTAGCATCTTCGGTAAGCACAAACATCACAACTCCAATCAAGGCTATCATGGTTATTACAAGTATCATAACAAAGCCCGCCCGGCTGGGTGGCAGCGACCGAATGCAGTGAGGTCGATGGTCCATCCACTTCGCTTTGCTCAGTGGCTGCCACATAGTTGTTTTTTCTTTGAATTTTTTCACAAGGCACCAACGAAATACAAATGTGAGTTAGCCATTTTTTTCTGCCATTTTTCACGAAGTTGTTGTTTTACATAAGTACTGACTTGGACAGCATAACCTTTGTCGTTACTTCGCAGGACCTGCCATTGCACCACAGCATTCGGCACCGGCCAAATTCTCGACTGGGTGGCAGCGACCGAATGCAATGAGGTCGATGGTCCATCCACTTCGCTTTGCTCAGTGGCTGCCACCGGCTCTTTTAACACGTATCTGAGCACCTGCTCTTTCGTTAATTGATAACAAATTACGCCGTCGGGCTGCTCAATCAGAAGCATCTCGTCACCTGAGCTGCGCCCGGCAAACGCTACCGGCAATCCGGTTGCTTTGTTAATATCATCGCGCATTTGGCTTAGCATGTTTAGCAAAATCGTATTTTCCTGAACGACGCGAGAAGAGCGCGGAATGTCCATAAGAAAGGCATATAATAATCTATCCAAAGCCAAAGCGGCAAACGGAATAATTACCATTACCACCAGCATTTCAACTAAACTAAAAGCTTTCCTTCGACTTGGTTCGACTCTTTCGACTGGATTCGACAGGCTCACCACAGGTACGCTCAAGACAGGTTTGCTCACCACAGGTGGCTCAGGACAAGTACGCATATTCATTATTCATCTTCTTTCATAGAGTCAGTTAAAATGTATCTCGACAATTGCACTTTAACTTCGTTGCGAAAGCTCTTTCCTTTTGTTGTCACTTCGACCAGCTCCATACTCTCCCATTGGCCTGTTCCCGCAGATTTTTTGATAGAAACATTCAACTTGGGCCAAAGGCGTTGGAAATCTTCATCGGCAACAGCCTGGCCGGTTGCTGCTATGCTATCCAGCTGGGCCTGCGCCGCTGCGATGCAGCGCTGTCTTACCAACTGGTAGCTATTGAATGTCGCAAATGCATGCAGTGACAGCGTAAAACCGACCAGAAGTATCCCGGTAACAGTTAAGGCTACTATCATTTCAGCCAATAAAAAACCATCGCATATCTTTTTTTTGCCGGGCTCAACTTTGTTCCGCATAAGGTTCATGGATATACAAGCTCCACCATATTATGGATAATTGCAACGCCTGGAGAAAAGATGGCAAAAACTACAAATCCCACCATAATCCCCATAGCAATTGTCACGCAGGGCCACATTATGAATCTTGCCAGGTTAACATAATAACTGTAATTGGAACGATAGAATGATTCGAGCGTTTCGAGAATAGACAGGGTGTTTCCCTGATTAACCTTATCGTCAAATGCCCAGGCTAATGTGCTGCCTAATCCGCTTTCTTTGGCTGCGGCGGCTATATTGTCACCAGCCTCAACTTTTTTCAGCCATTTTTGCAGAAGTTTTCTAAAGCAGTTATTCACATCCAGGTCGAGGGTATTTGCAATTGCGTCATTGACAGTGCAGCCGGCGTTGAGTGACAGCCGCAAAAGTTCGACGGTTTGTACCATTGAATAGTTCTTCTCAAACCAGTGCAGCACCGGTAAATGCCACTTGATAAAATCACCGGTTAATGAAAGCAGGTATGGCTTCTGTGGCCGACGAGGCCGCAGCTTAATGCAAATCGAAACAGGAACAATCATAATAAGTATTATTGCAAAAACCAATCCGATTAACAATCCATAATCAGTGACACGTAGAAGGAGTCGCGTAGCAAATGGAAGCGGTGCTCCTTCGGTCATTTCTATCAAAACAGAGCTGAATGTCGGAAGCACCTTCCACGCTATTGCAAACATAATAACAAGCGTAAAGGTTATTAATATTAGCGGATAAAGCGGATGGACCGGCCTGAGTTTTCGTTTCTCATCTGCCTTAGCCAGCATATCAGCTTTGATTGCGGCAAGGGCAAGTGGAAGCTGGTCAATCCGCTCAGCAGCAGTTATCATTGCCGCTGCATAACCGGGACATTTGGGATAGCCTCGCTTGATAGACTCGCTTAGCGAATAACCCTGCACCAGCCATTTTTTTATTGCACGCAGGATTCGGGAGCGTCTGTCTTTTGGTTCACCGGCGGCTGATTCCAGCGCCATAGGCAATGGCAGATTCTGCCGCATGCTTGAGCTAATTGTCGAGATAACATGCGCAGCAATCGTATATCGCGATGACAAACCGCAGCTTATAATTAAAACAATCAGTATAAACAGTACTCCGGAAAAAATAATAAAGGGCACAAGGCTGCTAACACCTCCGGAAAAAAATACAGCTCCCGCAGCAGCAATCCAGAGAACAACTGCAAGACCTATAAGCATCCATTTCGCTGACTTCTGGGGCCATTGCTCGGAGTCAGGTTCACGTTTTGCCAGTAATACTGCTGCTAATGTAATAACGAAAAGAACAAGTGAAAAAACTATAATCTCGAAGAATTCGAGCAAAATCGCAGCGTAAACCAGTAGAAGACAGACGACAGGCATCGTTAGAACAGCAATACCAGGCTTTTTATAGCCCAGGAATGCAAAAAGCGATAGAATCAGGATATATAATGCTGCAATTTCCATTACATTAATCCAATACTATTCTGCGTAATACACTTCGCAGTACAAGTTACGCTGCTGCGGATAAAGACGTAATAATTTGTATCATCGGCAGAAACATTGCCAGTATAGTCATCGCCAGAACGCCTCCCACCGCAATCAGCATAATCGGTAGCAAAACCGCCTGTAATCTTGCCTGGCCGCATCGAGCCTGTTCTGCATACATTTGACTAAGACTGTGGAGATTATCCTGCAGCTCATTGCGTTGCGTACCCAATTGAATCGAGTACAAAAATAATCTTGGTATCATCCTGCAAAATTGTCCCGCCTCAAGGATGTTGATGCCTTGCTCGACCTGGCTGGCAAGTGTCTCACTTTCCATGATAAGTTTCTCGCTTCCAGTTGAGCCGGCAGCCAATCTAAGACAAGCCGGCATATCGCAGCCTGCTGAGACCATCATTGCCATTGCTTCAGCCATCCTGCTGAGGACGCTGCTGCGATAGACCCTGCCTATAACCAGAATTTTCATGAAGATGGATTCCCTGAATCTGCGTCCGGCTGAGAAGGTCGAAAGCGTCGTAAATAAAAAAATTATTGCTGCGATAAAAAGACCGACTATTATCCAAAAAGGTACGACATTTTTCGCCATATTTAAAAATAGTCTTGTAAGAACCGGTAATGGTCTCCCTTCGGACATGTCTGCAATTAAAGGCCCGAATTGTGGTATTATGAACAGGAATATGACAGTTGCAATAATAGCTCCAAGAGTCAGGACAACCGCAGGGTAGCTGGTTGCTTCAAAAATTATTCTTCTTGTTTGATTGGACATCTCCAAGTGCCTGTTAAGGCTGGTGAGCATCTCACCTAACCTGCCCGTTTCCACACCGGCTTTTAATATCCGGCCATATAGGGGCGGAAATGCTTTTTGTCTTTTTTCGAATGCTTCATCAATGCGCACGCCTGCCTCCAGGTCGCCGGCAACTGAATCGATGAGCTTGCGCATCGATTTTGAGCCGACATCGCTGGCCAGCTCTCGCAGACCTCTTTCCAGGGGAATTCCGGCCTTTGTTAATGAGGCAAGCTGCTGATTAAAAAGCATAAATTCGTTTCTGCCGACAGCAGTTTTAGGCTTTTCAGCCGCAGCCTTTTCAACAGAATTGACCGTTAGCTGCATTTGTTTGAGCAGTTCGCCGGCCTCGTCCTGTGTGCCTGCCTCAATCGTGCCTTTCATCAGTCGGCCTGCCGATGTCAGTGCGTTATATTCAAATGTCGCCATTTTTTGTTCCTTTTAAATGTATGGGACAAAGTATTATTTTGATTCTTCTTCTTTAAGGTTTAGCTCGTACCGCATTGCTTCTTTTACGTCTGCTCCCTTCGGAGCCGGTGCTTCCAAAACAGCTTTAACACCTGTCCGCTGGTAAACAAACGGCTTCTGGGCAACGGGATCATCGGGAATACTGATATCAGTTACGTCACTTAACTCTTCTGGAAATTTTCCGTCATGAGCACCGGCGTGTAGGCGCAATGACTCAATACATTGTAGTGCAGCGATGTGGCGGTCCAGTCTGTTCATCAGCAGATGTATTTTTTCTCTGGTTTCCGGGCTTTCCAGTACCGTCCGTTCGGTCAGGTCGATAAATGGCTTCGGCAGATTCTGCACGGCCCAGTAAAGATTAGGTGCATCGGACCTCTGAATAAACTGTTCGAGCGGCCGCAACATACGTGCACTCATTGCGACGCCGACCATTCCCTGAATCAAGTTGGGGCTGTCACCTAAATGCTTTGCCATAGCAAGCCAGGTCTGGATAGTATCCAGAGCTTTATCATACTGCCCTTGAGCAATTTGGAGGCGTGCCTGCAATTCAAGAATGAACATGAACCTGCGGTACTTATTAAGATTTTCCAATAATGCATCTTCTTCATCTTCTTCCACATAAGGCCAATTGCATTGTTTACATTTGGAAGCTTGTTCGATGAGTTGTATGATAGTTTTGAATTGCCGAAGTGCTGATTGAACCTTTTGATGGGGTAATTTATCCAATGGGATTTTAAGCCACTGGTCGATTTGTTCTGTGTCGTAATCCTCTGGGAATGATTGGATTGCTTTTTCGTATAGCGGCACCGCATCCGCATCAGTTTGCTCATTGGCGTCCGGCAGAAGCCGATATTTCTGAGCATCCTCAGTGGCTTTAACTGGATGAAGCGTCAATTCAACGGTATCACCGTATGTCACCACAGCGGTTATCGTCAAAATGATAAGATAAATGGAATTACGTTTCATGTTATATAATCCATCGGCCATTGTCTTATGCTGTTCCAAAGACTTTATTGAGTTCTTCCTGCGTCGTGATACATTCACTGATAAGACGCTGGCCATCAGACAGCATATTCGTATGACCTTTACTCATAAGTAAAGACTCGAGCTCGTCTAAGTCGGATTTATCCAGAATAGCCTTTCGCAGGAGGCTGTCTAATTCGACCATTTCAGCCATTAGCACCCGGCCTTTATAGCCGGTATTAAAACAAGCCTCACATCCCACCGCTTCAAAAGCTCCCGTCTGTCCTTTGTCTTCTGTCTTCTGTCTTCTGTCTTCTGTACTCTTGCACTTCTCGCAAAGCTTTCTGACAAGTCTTTGATTCAAAACTGCTGAGACGCTCGATGTCACCTGATAAGGTTCGATGCCCATTTCCAAAAGCCGTAAAATGGCACCGGCGGGAGTACCGCTGTGCATCGTGCTCATTAGCAGATGTCCCGTTAGTCCTGCTTCAATAGCTATCCTGGCAGTTTCGGCATCCCGTATCTCTCCAATCATCAGCACTTGCGGGTCTTGTCGCAGCAGCGAGCGAAGAGCGGTTGGAAACGTCATCTGTCCGTGCGGCGTAATCTGTGTTTGCGTGACGCCTTCGATCCTTATTTCCACGGGGTCTTCGAGAGTGACGATGCTCTTGCCTGGAAAGATTTTTAGAATGTGTCGCAGCAAAGCAGCGAGTGTTGTGCTTTTGCCGCTGCCTGCCGGGCCGGTCAGGAGCAAAACGCCCTGATTTTTTGCAGCAATTTTTTTCAATGCTGAATGTATATCATGTGAAAATCCGAGCTGCTCCAGTTCCATAAGCTCTGCATTTGTGTAAAACAGCCTTACGACGGCCCGCTGGCCGTGGATTGTTGGAAATACTGCGAGCCGCTGGTCGATAACCTTATCGTTGCCGTTTTGGCTGATTTCAATCCGGCCTTCCTGTGGTATGTCATTGCGGTAGGTCAGAAGCCCGCCCAATACTTTCAGCCTTGCAATCACATTTTCGGATATGGATTTCGGCAGTCTTTCAACGATATCTAAGACGCCATCGAGGCGGAATTTTACGAGTAATTCCGATCCGGTAGGTTCAAAATGAATATCGCTTGAGTCTGACATAACCGCTTTTTTAAGCAAGTCATCCACTAAAGATACAACATCTTTGGCATTTTCTTTTTGTCCATAAGAGCTTTTATTATAATCACTTATATGCATATAAAGTTTCGGCTTTGTAAATTTTTTTGTTTTCAAAAACTCTTTTCAAACATAAGACGCAGGAATGCCTGCAAGTGTTATCTAAAAAAATCACGTTTTTTTTCACATCACGGTCGGTTTTTTTGGTAACATATTGTAGAGCAACACGTCCTAATATATAGATTATAGAACGCAATCGGGATTGACATTTATGTTTAGCCAGACCGTTAGTTACGCCCGAGTGTTGGAATTCGCTGTCTCTGAGACTGTAGATAAAAGTCAGCAGTGGATATTGTCTGCAATGCAAAGGCACGGGCCCGAGCTGGTCACAATGCTCTGGCGAATATTAGGCAATGAGCAGGATGTTTGTGATGCTTATCAAAGTACGTTTCTACAGCTTGCCCACTGCCAGAATGGACAAAAGCCGGAACATATCAAAGCATATATTTTTCGTACAGCCGGCAATGTGGCCGTGTCGATGTTAAGACACAGAATCGCTGAAAGAGAAAGATTATCCGTAAATATTATCCCTAAGAAATCTGTAAGCTCGCCGGCGAACGAATTTGATTCCAAGGTTTTGCGGGCGGCGCTAAGGCGCTGCATCGCCCGATTGCCTGAATATCTGCGGGACGTTATAACATTGCGTGACCTGGCGGAATTGTCTTACGCTCAAATCGGCAGGATGTTAGGCATATCGGCAGCAACCGCGAGAGTTTATAGATGCAAAGCTATCCAGTTATTATCCGTATGGATGAGCAAAGAAGAATGAGAGATACGATGAAAACAACAAGAAGAAACGAAAGACAAGCCATGTGCAAACGAATACGGTACTGGCTGTATGAAACCTTGAGAAACCGCTTTAGTTTCGATGCAGATTGGGTGCAAAATCATATTGCTAACTGTCCGAAATGCCAGCGGCGATTTGCTTCTGTCAGCAGGGTAAATCTCGCATTATCACTTGTTAAATCTCAGCCTCACAAGCTTGATTTGTTAATGCGTGCAAATACCCAGGCCATTGGAGTACTGAAACATAGTCTTCGCGAAGCACCAAAAACTCAGAGGCTGAAAACGATGCAGCCAGAACCCAAACTGCTGGAAATATGCAATGTGCATAAAGGCTCTGCGGCAAATATAGCAGCCTGCATAGCGATATTGTTTCTTATGAAAACGGGAATTTTTTACTCTGTGGATACGTGCCAAAACCAGGGCAAAAAAGCCCTTAAGCAGTATTATATCAACCGGGTAGGTGAAGATTTAGCGAATGATATTTTTCAGAGTTAAACCAGGATATACAAATCAATCTTGTAAACCTGTTATGCCGTCAGTTTAATTTGTCCATTCAATCAACATCGAATACCATCGACCTGTCACACTCCTGAATTGCAGCATCTATTTCTTAAAAAATCCCATCATCGTGGGATTAGAATACATAAACCGAGCATTGTTCTTGTGCCCTTTTTGGTCTTGTAAATTTCGGTTATAAAGTTTAGTATCTAAATAATATGAAGATGTAAAGAGAGTCTATTGTAATTTTTGAACAACGGGTGGTCTTAATGGTCAAAAAGAAATATCACGGAGTTGTAGTCCCTATGGTGACTCCTTTTACGGCAAATGGTGATATCGACCTGGAAGCCGCCGGGAGAATCGTTGAGCACATCACCGGCAGCGGGGCGTGCACATTTGCGCTCGGTACAACAGGAGAAGCTCACTCTATAAGTCATTCGGCGAAAGCTCATTTTGTTGACACGTTCGTCAAAAGAAATGCGCATCGAACTATGGTCTTTGCCGGCATATCAGATAATTGTTTCGCTACCTCTGTGGATATGGCAAAACAGTTTTTTGCTCTGGGTGTTGATGTTGTTGTGGCACACGTGCCGAGCTATTATCCATTAACCAGCGATGATATCCTGAGCTATTTTGAAATCCTTGCCGAGAGGGTTCCCGGCTCTTTAATGTTATACAATATTCCGGCTACAACTGGAATGTCAATTCCCCTGGAGGTGGTTGACCGGCTTAGTCATATCCCAACAATTATAGGATTGAAAGACACGGTCAATGATATGGAACGCGTAAAACAAGCTGTTGCTTTGTGGAAAGACAGAGAGGACTTTTCATATTTGATTGGTTGCACGCCTTTGAGCAAAGCTGCATTGGCTATGGGCGCGGACGGCGTTGTGCCGAGCGTAGGCAATATTGTGCCGGATTTATTCATCAAACTCTATAATGCTGTGCTAAACGGCAAAATGGATGAGGCAGAGCAATGCCAGAGATGCGCTGACAACATTTCGGATGTATTTCAGAAGAACAAAACTCTAAGTCAATCGCTGCCCATTCTCAAAGGGATTATGCATATCCTGGGATTTTGCGAACCGAAAGTCTTGCCGCCTCTACGCGAGTTATCTACAGATCAGATTCAAGCCCTCAGAGAGACTGTGAATGATATGCGCCTTTTACAGGAAGATTGCTCACCATGAAAAACATAAGGCCTGTTCTTGGAATCACGATGGGCGACCCTTT
>Ga0154689_1058_pt5 | contig 10690 bp, 6 predicted proteins | sample Rifle2008BG13ft_FD_116118 | JGI IMG/M metagenome (GOLD analysis project Ga0154689, IMG submission 116118) | Planctomycetes bacterium RBG_13_44_8b
TGGCGACGTGCGTTCCGCCGCAGAACTCTTTGCTGAAGGCCTGCGTAAGATTGTTTTTGTCCGCGGCACCGACAGCAATAACGCGGACTGTATCGCCGTATTTTTCGCCGAATAGCGCCATTGCGCCGAGTTTTTTCGCATCTTCGAGCGAGAAAGCCGCACTCGTAACGGGTATGGCCTCGGAAATTTTTGCATTTACCAGATTTTCTATTTTTTCGAGCTGCTCATCGGTTAATGCTTTTCGCGAAGTAAAATCAAACCTGAGATATTCAGGGCAGACCAGACTGCCCTGTTGGGCGACAGAGCTGCCGACAACTTTCTGCAAGGCCCACTGTAAAAGATGCGTAGCAGTGTGATTTTTCTGACTCTCTCTTCTGGCGGCATCGACAATAACCTCGACTTCGTCGCCGACATTTATGTTGCCCTGCTCCAACTTGCCTTTGTGAATGACGCAATCGGCAATTTTGTCAGCGGCTTCGACAGAGAAACTTCCGTGGGTTGCGGCTACTTTTCCGATATCCGAGGTTTGTCCGCCGGATGCCGCGTAAAAGCAGGTCTTGTCCAATACGATGGCAATTTGTTCATTCGGAAGAGTGCCTTTCGTATGAAAACCATTATTATCGAGCCAGCCGAGGATTTTTGCGTTTATTTTTTCATCCGAATATTTAGCCAAATCATCTGTAACCGGCAGTTTGGCGTCCGTAACGAGCGAAGCAAAATCGTGCGTTTTTTGTGCCGCTTTTGCCCTGTTTTTCTGCAGGGCCATAAGAACATCGAAGCCGTCTGTATCGACTTTCAGGTTTTTCTCTCTTGCCATTAATTGCGTCAAATCGAGCGGAAAACCGAAAGTGTCATAAAGCTGGAAAGCATCTTTGCCGCTGATAACACCATCGTCGGCCTTGGCGGCGGCGGCGGCAAATATTTCGAGTCCCCTATCCAAAGTTTTGCCGAAACTTTCTTCTTCCGATTGTATAACGGTCTTTACAAGTTCGGTTCTCTGTTTCAGCTCTTCGAATGTCTGAGCCATTGAATCGACAACCACATCCACAAGCTTATAAATAAACGGTTCGTGCATATCGAGCTGTCTGCCGAAACGGGCGGCTCTTCTTAAAATCCTGCGAAGGACGTATCCCCTGCTTTCGTTGCTCGGAATACAGCCATCGGTTATTGCAAATACAAGTGTCCTGAGATGGTCTGCGATGACACGGAATGCGATATCGGCAGGGTCGGTCTGGCTGCCTTTATATTTTTTGCCGGCAAGCTTGCCTATGGCATCCGTGATAGCGGCAAAAAGGTCTATATCGTAATTCGATTTTTTATTTTGAAGAAAACGTGCTATCCGCTCAAGCCCCATACCGGTATCGACGTGCTTTGCCGGCAGCGGGGTCAGCTTGCCGTTTGAGTCGCGGTTGAACTGGATAAAGACAAGATTCCATATTTCAATAACTTCCGGCTTGTCTGCATTAATAAATTTGCCGCCCGATTTGTCCGGCGTATCGTCATAATGGATTTCGCTGCAGGGGCCGCAGGGGCCTGTTTCGCCCATTTCCCAGAAATTATCTTTTTTGCCGCCTTTGTGAATTCTTTCGTCAGGCAGGAAACGCTTCCATAAATCACGAGCCTCTATATCCGGCTCCAAACCGTCGTGGGTATCCCCCTGAAAATAAGTAACGTGAAGACGAGCGGGGTCCATCTTCCAGACTTCTGTCAATAATTCCCACGCCCATTCGATTGCCTCGGCCTTGAAATAGTCGCCGAACGACCAGTTTCCGAGCATTTCGAAAAAGGTGTGATGATAGGTATCGGCTCCGACATCTTCGAGGTCATTATGCTTGCCGCCTGCACGGATGCATTTCTGGCTGTTTACCGCACGATGATAATCTCTATCGCCGGTGCCGAGAAAAACATCCTTGAATTGATTCATTCCGGCGTTTGCAAACAAAAGCGTTTCGTCTCCGATGGGAACCACCGGCCAGCTCGGCACAAAGGTATGCCCTTTGTCCCTGAAAAAATCTATAAACGAATTTCTGATTTCAGATGTTGTCAGCACTTCTTTACCATTGTTTCAATTATTGGGACAACCCCGCCATAAATGGCGGGGCTAAATATTACCCCGCGATTACGCTTGGGGCTCTGTTACGCCTAACGTGATAAGGATTTTGTCCTTTATTTCTTTGGTAAGTTCTTTATTTTCTATCAAATATTTTTTGGAATGTTCTCTGCCCTGACCGAGTTTTATATCGCCATAATTGAGCCAGGCACCGCTTTTGGTTACAACGCCGCAATTGGTGCCTAAATCGATTATATCGCCTTCATAGCTTATGCCTGAATCGAACATTATGTCGAATTCGGCGTCCCTAAACGGCGGAGCGATTTTGTTCTTAACAACCCTTGCCCTTACTCTGCTGCCCATTGCCACAGCTCCTTCTTTTATTGTGGAAATTCTTCTGACATCAAGCCTGACCGAGCTGTAGAATTTAAGTGCTTTGCCGCCTGTTGTGGTTTCGGGATTTCCGAACATTACGCCGATTTTCATTCTGATTTGGTTGATGAAAATAAGACAGGTTTTGCTCTTGTGTATAATGCCGGTAAGCTTTCTCATCGCCTGGCTCATAAGCCTTGCCTGAAGACCTACGTGAGATTGTCCCATTTCGCCTTCAAGTTCAACTGCCGGCGTAAGAGCCGCTACCGAATCGATAACAATAACATCGACGGCATTAGACTTTATGAGCATTTCCGTGATATCGAGCGCCTGTTCGCCGGTATCGGGCTGACTTACGAGCATTTCGCTGACATTAACACCGAGTTTTTTTGCCCAAGTGGTATCAAGAGCGTGTTCGGCATCGATAAACGCCGCTACGCCGCCTTTCTTCTGGGCATTTGCTATGATATGCAGCGCAAGGGTTGTCTTGCCGCTTGATTCAGGGCCGAAAAGCTCGATAGCCCTGCCTCGCGGCATTCCGCATCCGCCAAGCGCTATATCCAGCGAGAGCGAACCTGTCGGGATACCCTCGATTTTTGCGTATCGGCTTTCGTCCATCTGCATTATCGAGCCGCTGCCGTACTGTTTTTCGATTTGTGCAATCGCCCTTTCAAGTGCACCGTCTTTGCCGGACGATTTTGACGGCTTTTCCGCAATTACTTTTTTTACCTTAGCTGTTTTTGTCATATTTTTCCTCCCGAAAGCATTTTTAAAGTTCAAATTTCTTTAATAAGGTATATACAGGACCTGTTGGTGTCAACTGACTTTTATACATACAAACTGAATCGGCGGAAACTGTCGGCAAATCTATTTTCGAAAAATCGTTCAAAACAGATTGCAGGGTTTTGCCGAGGCTATGGCTCTTGATTCTGGCAAGGGTCAGATGCGCATTGAAATCTCTTTGTTCTTTTTCAAAGTCAAGGTCTTCGAGGGCATTTTCAATATCTGCGGCAAGCTTGGCAAGATTGAGATTTTGTTTTTCGCTGCCCAGCCATAAAACCCTTGCGGGCCTGCCGAAAGTGCCGACTGTTGAAAAGGCAAACTCGAAAGGTTCTTTATCCCGGCAGGCGCTCTCAACGGCCTGATTTATATCTTCAATTTTGCTTTCCTCCGCTTCGCCAAGAAATTTGAGCGTAAGGTGCATAAGCTCGGGATTGACCCATTTTATTCCGCTTTCATTTTTCATTCTGTCTTTGAGCTTATGCTGGAGCCGGTCGATGGCTGAGCGGAGTTTTTCGCTAATATCAATCGCAACAAATAGTCTCATCTTTGTTTGTCTTTTTAAAATTTGGTCATTTTTCGAAATTGCTCAAGCCGAGCGTCTATAACGCCTCTGCCAACGGCTGAAACAGCCGAAAGGGAAAAGCCCTCAATCACTAATGATGCTGTTATCGTGCCATACGCAATCGCTGTGCGCAGATACTCGGCATTTGCCCTTTCTACGCTTGCCAGATAACCCATAAAGGCGCCTGCAAAGCTGTCTCCGGCGCCGGTCGGGTCTTTAACATCTGTCGTGGGATAGGCCGGCAGAGTAAAAAAGCCGTCCCCGCCGCAAAGTGCAATGACTCCATTCGAGCCTTTTTTAATTATTACCACGTCCGGCCCGAGTTTTTGCAATTCCTGTGCCGCCAGCGATAGATTGTCGGCCTGGGTCAGCATTTTTGCCTCGACCTCATTAATTATCAGCGCATTGAGCCGGTGCAGCAGTTTTTTCAATTCATCTGCGTGATTCTGAATCCAGCAATTCATTGTATCGGCAGCGATAAACTTCGGGGCCGTCAACTGGTCAAGAAGCTGCATTTGCAATGACGGGTGAGTATTTGCAAGAAATATATATTTGCTGTCTTTGAAATTTTCCGGCACAGTCGGCGGTTTTTCGGCAAGCACATTCAACTGAACCGCATCGGTCAGCGCCTGGCTCATATCACCCTGATAGGAGCCTTTCCATCTGAAGGTTTTGCTGCCGGCCCTTACTTCAAGTCCCGAAAGGTCAACATCTCGTCCGGCAAAAACCTTTGCCAAATCAAAGGGACAGTCATCGCCGACGACGCCGATAAACCGCACCGGCGAAAAGAAACTTGCCGCCATACTGAAATAAACAGCAGAACCGCCGAGGCAGTTTTCGCTCTTGCCCAAAGGCGTCGCCACTGTATCAATCCCTATCGAACCTGTTACTAACAAACTCATATCTGTGCTCCTTGTAATATCAAAAATAAAAGATAAAAAATAAAAACTACATATAAAAATTAAAGATTATTTTTTCCCTTTCAAAGTCAAAATGCTGGAACCAAAGATATTGGCAATTTCATTCAGTTCTTTCAAAAGCCATTCTGTCTTGTCCGACTTTGCCCGTTTGCTATCTCTTAAAAGTGCCAGCCAAACTTTGCTTTCGTTGGCAGATTTCAAAGAGATATGAAAATAATTGGTAAAATCTTTTTTACTGCTTGCAGTTTGCCCTTCAATATAATTAGCCAAGATGCTTGTCCCGCTTCTCAACAATTGATCGCCAAGGCGTTTTGATACATTATCATTTGGCAATTGGTCGATAAAATCTATGAGAGCCAGGGCGAAACGATAAAGGCGTTTTTTAAAATCACTTTTAAATTTTTCTTTGTCGTTTTTCATTTTTATATTTTACTTTTTATATCCCATACAGAAAATTCTACCCTGCAAATTTACTTAAGGTATTGTCGATTCTTTTTACTGTTTCTTCAATACCCAACATATCTACCGCATCGAATATCGGCAGTGAAATTGTTGTGCCGCAGATCGCAACGCGCAGCGGCTGGGCAACCTTGCCAAGACCGACTTGCTTCTGCTCTGCCAATCCGCGAAGCATATCTTCTATTGCTTTTTCACTCAGTGATGGAAGTTTCAGTAACAATTCTTTTAATTCGCCGAGCATTAAAAGGCCCTCTCCCTTGTTTTTAAGGAGAACTTTTTCCACGTCTTTTTCGTTATATTCAATTTTATCTGCCTTAACAAATAAAAAGCTGCTTTTGTATTCAATTTCCGCAAGCGTTCTTGCGCCGGCACTTGCCTTTAATATCCGCAGGAGTAATTTATCCTCCGCACGAGCGGCAGGAGAATTCGTACCTTTAAGAAAATCCTTATATCTTTTCAAAAGTTTTTCTTCGCTTAGGAGTTTTATATGCTCCATATTGAATGCGAGGAGCTTCTTACGGTCGAAAAGACTATTGGTCTTATTGAGCCGGGAAATATCAAACGTATCTATCAACTCGGTCAGCGTAAGAATCTCTTTATCAACAGGCGGATTGTAACCTAAAAGAGCAAGAAAGTTCACCAGCGTTTCGGGTATATAGCCGCTTTTGAAGAAATCGACGATATTTATTTCAGGCAGCTTTATTCCGAGATATTCAGCCATTGCGTCAACGGCCGGATTGTCAGGTGTGCTGTCGCCATTGAGGAAATCTTCAAATTCCCCAATGGAAATCCCGCCGACAGAAGCAATTTTTTCCTTGTCCGGATTTTCTGCTGATTTTATCGCATCTTTCAAGACTTTTGCCTTGTCGCGCTTCGACATCTTGCCGCCGCTTTCGTTGACGGTTAAAGACATATGAGCATACGCAGGTGTTTTGAAGCCAAGCGCTTTCTGCAGTGCGATATGGCTTGGCGTATTCATTAAATGTTCCTGGCCCCTGACAATATGTGTAACGCCCATAAGCTCATCATCAATAACACAGGCAAAATGATACGTAGGAAAGCCGTCGCTTTTGCGAATAATAAAATCACTCAAATCTTTGCCGGCAAATTTTACCCTGCCGCGTATTATATCATCCACAATAATTTCCTCATCGGTCATACAGAGACGAACTACAACCGGCCTGCCGTCGGCTCTGGCCTGTTGGGCCTGAGAGGCAGTTGGAAATTTTTCAGGCCGCTGGTATAGAAAATTCTTTTTCTGCTCAGCAGCTTTTTCGCGCATCTGCGTCAGTTCGTCGGGCGTGTCAAAACAATAATATGCTTTTTTTTGAGAGATGAGCTGTTCGATATACCTATTATATATGTCCAGTCTTTGCGACTGGAAGTAAGGCCCGGCTGGGCCGCCGACGTCGGGGCCGTGGTCCCATTCGATCCCAAGCCAGCGCAAATCATCCATCACCTGTTTGGCCGCGGTAGGAGAGTTCCTGCTCTGGTCGGTATCTTCAATCCGCAGGATAAATTTGCCGTCCGTTTTTCTGGCTAAAAGCAGGTCAAATAATGCTGTTCTCGCTCCGCCTATGTGGAGATAGCCCGTCGGTGAAGGCGCAAATCTTGTTATCGCCATTACTTGCCTTTCTTTCAGAAAACCTGAATTTAAGCGGCAAAACAGCTAAAGTCAAGCTTGATTACAACGGCCGTTGACCTTGAGCAGCCAGCCTGCTGAATTTATCTGCTTTAACAAATCTAACAGCTTGACTTATCTTATTTGAGAATTTATCCTATAAGTTGGCCCGGCATTGACAAATGGACTTAACTTATGGCAGACAAAGGATTTGCGCATCTTCATCTTCATACGCAATTTTCGCTTCTCGATGGGGCGATTGTGCCGGCCAAACTCTTTGGCCGATGCAAAGAAATGGGGATGGACAGTGTTGCTATAACCGACCACGGCAATATGTTCGGCGTCGTTGACTTCTACACAGCCGCTCTTGCCGCAGAAATAAAACCAATTATCGGGATAGAAGCCTATATTGCGCCGGATTCACGATTCAACAGACAAAAATCTTCCATCTCCGAGGCGGCATATCATCTTCTTTTGCTTGCCGAGAATAATACCGGTTATAAAAATCTGCTCAAGCTGGCGAGCATTGGTTATACCGAAGGATTTTACTATCGGCCGCGAATCGACAAGGAAATCCTTGCTGAATTTAACGAAGGACTGATTTGCTCGACGGCGTGTATGAAAGGCGAGGTCAATGCTGCTCTGGCAAAACAGGATACGGAAGCTGCGAAGAAAGCGGTCGAAGATTACCTGAGGATTTTCGGGCCTGACAGATTCTTCCTCGAAATTCAGCAGCACGAGCCGTCAGATGCTCCGCACGTCCGGAATGCGATTATAGATTTGGCAAAAAAGATGTCGCTGCCGCTTTTAGCGACCAACGATTGTCATTTTCTCGATGCATCCGACTATGAGGCGCACGATGCTCTGACCTGTATAAGCACCGGTAAGCGCGTTACCGACCCTGACAGGATGCATTATCCGCAGGATGTTTATGTGAAATCGCCGCAGGAAATGCGGCAGATGTTCGCCGATGTCCCCGAGGCCTGCAATAATACACTGCTTGTCGCTGAGAGATGTAATGTTGAAATCGACACAAAAAGCCGGCATGCCCCGACTTTTACTCCGCCGGACGGCTCAAAGCCGGAGGAGTTGCTCACAAAATTGTGTTATGAAGGCGCAAAAAAACGCTACGGCAAAATAACCGACCAGATAAAACAAAGGCTCGACCATGAACTGGAAGTTATCGAAAGCAAAGGGTTTTCGAGCTACTTTTTAATTGTCTGGGACTTCTGTCGCTACGCAGCGGAGAATAATATCCCAACCGGCGCCCGCGGCAGCGGCGTCGGTACGGTAGTCGGATATTGTCTGGGTCTGTGTAACGTCGACCCGATTCGATATGATTTGCTTTTCGAACGATTTATGGACCCGGAGCGGAATGAACTGCCTGATATCGACATCGATATCTGTCAGGACGGCCGGGCAAAAGTCCTCAATTACGTTCGTGAAAAATATGGCCAAATCGCACAAATCATCACCTTCGGAACGATGAAGGCTCGTGCCGTTATCCGCGATGTATGCAGGGTGCTTGATGTGCCTTTAGCTGAAGCCGACAGGCTGGCAAAACTGGTGCCGCCCAGTCTCGGTATTACACTCGAAGATGCTCTGAAACAAGAGCCCGAATTTAAAAACGCATACGAGACAAGTCCGACAACCAGAAAAGTAATCGAAATAGGCAAAAGGCTCGAAGGTCTTACTCGCCATGCTTCAGTGCACGCCTGCGGCGTTGTGATTGCCGATGAGCCGCTGACAAATTTCCTGCCGCTTTACAGAGACTCCAAGTCGAACGATATCATAACGCAGTTCGAAGGGCCGGTGATAGATAAAATCGGTCTTTTGAAGATGGACTTTCTGGGCCTTAGAACCCTAAGTGTTATCCAAAGAACAATTGACCTGGTTGAGTCGATACACAATGTAAAAATAGATATAGAAAAAATCGATTTTAACGACCCAAAAGTTTTTGAAATCTTCGCTTCCGGCAGAACAAAGGGGGTTTTCCAGTTTGAATCCGGCGGGATGCAGGATTTATTGATGCGATTAAAGCCCGACCGTATCGAAGACCTTATTGCGGCAAATGCCCTTTATCGACCCGGGCCGATGGCTCTAATCGGTGATTTCACCGACCGCAAGCACGGCGTAAGATGGCAGGTGCCGCATAAGATTATGGAGGAAGTACTTGCCGAGACGTTCGGGATTATGGTCTATCAGGAACAAGTGATGAGAATCTGCAATCGTCTCGGCGATATTCCGCTGCGGCAGGCCTATACCCTTATTAAAGCAATCGGCAAGAAACAGGCTCCGGTTATCTCAAGGCAAAAGCAGAAATTCATTGAAGGCTGCAAAAACAAGGGACTAAGCGAAGAAAAGAGCGAAGAAATTTTCGAACTTATAAAACGATTCGCAGGCTACGGCTTCAATAAAAGCCACGCAACACGCTATTCGATAATCGCTTTCCAGACAGCATATCTGAAGGCTCATTGGCCGGTAGAGTTTATGGCAGCCCTGCTGACCTACGAGATGAGCGACGCAGATAAGGTTGCCGATTATATAGGCGAATGTAAATCTATGAGAATTGACGTGCTGCCGCCGGATATAAATGAAAGTTTTACCGACTTTACCGTGATTTATCAGCAGGAGCATAAGCACGAATCCGCTCCCGGCCTGATACGCTTCGGTCTTGCTGCGGTAAAAGGAGTCGGCCAGAAAGCGGTTGAGCAAATCATAACTGCAAGAGAAAGGCTCGGACAATTCCATAGTCTGTTCCACTTTTGCGAAAATGTCGATTTACGGCTTGTCAATAAGCAGGTAATCGAGTCGTTAATCAAAGCAGGCGCCTTCGACAGGCTCGGCGGAAGCAGGGCTCAAATGATAGCGGCACTCGAGACGGCGATAAAGGCCGGGGCGGATACGCAAGTCGACCGCGCAAACGGCCAGCTCGGCCTGTTCGGACAGGATGAAATGAAAAAAGATTACGAAAAAGACCATCAGCGGCTGCCCGATGTGCCTGCCTGGCCGGAGGCGCAGATGCTCACGTACGAAAAAGAGGTGCTCGGTCTTTACGTGACTAAAAACCCATTAAGCAAACACGCTGACACTATCAGCGTTTACGGCACGGCAAATACTTCAGAGCTTACCGAAGAAAAAGCAGGACAGATACTCGTCATCGGCGGTATGGTTCAGAAAATCCGCAACATCGTAACCCGCAACGGCAGAAATGCCGGCGCGAAAATGGCGGTATTCACACTCACTGATTTGCAGGGAAGCTGTGAGGTCGTTATGTGGTCGGAGTGCTTCGCAAGATTCGGGCAGACTCTTGCGGTTGACCAGGTTTTGTTCGTCAAGGGCAGGCTCGATTTTACTCGCGAGATGCCGCAAATAATATGCGATGAACTAATCGATATATCAGAGGCAGGAAAGAAGCTGGCGGCGAATATAAATATTTCGCTGTCGGAGTCCGAGATAACGAAGGAGAAAGTCGCACAGATAAAGAGTATCTGTTCAAATCATCGGGGCAAAAGTCCTCTGTATGTAACGGTAAAGACGGACAAGGGTCTTACTATAAAAACCGCCGTCGGTAAAAATCTTTTGGTTAATCCCTCAACGGATTTCTGCCGGCAGATGGAACAACTCGTCGGCAAAAAGAATCTGCAGCTAAGATAAAACCCCGCCATTGTGATGGCGGGGCTAACCGAGTTTTATGGGTGAAAGAGGGGATTCGAACCCCCGACCCCTAGAACCACAATCTAGTGCTCTAACCAGCTGAGCTACTTCCACCATAACAATTGAAGAATAAAGATTGAACATTGAAGATTTACACTATTTTAGCCTTTGTCTGAGATATAGGCAATACCCAAACCGCCTCAAATCTTCAATCTTAATTTTTAAATCTTCAATTTTTTACTACGGCCTGGGCCGCTGCGAGCCTT
>Ga0154689_1088_pt4 | contig 10647 bp, 6 predicted proteins | sample Rifle2008BG13ft_FD_116118 | JGI IMG/M metagenome (GOLD analysis project Ga0154689, IMG submission 116118) | Planctomycetes bacterium RBG_13_44_8b
ATTTTGAGGAAAGTGTAGCTGATATTGACCGGCAGATGGAGGAGCTGCGCAAACTCAGCTCGTCCAAAGGCATTGACTATTCTACGGAGATTCGCCGCCTGCAGCAGGAGCAAGTGGCCGAACTGAAACGAATCTATTCCAGTTTGACCGCCTGGCAAGTTGTACAGATTGCCCGCCATCCGAAAAGGCCGCTATTTACCGATTACCTCGACTTAATAGTAAATGATTTTCGTGAGCTGCACGGTGATAGGTGCTTCGGTGACGACAGGGCAATTATAACCGGTATCGGTCAAATCGCCAGGAACAGGGTATTTATTGTGGGCCAAAATAAAGGCAAGACAATGAAGGAAAAGATTGCCTGTAATTTCGGCTGTCCTAATCCTGAAGGTTACCGCAAAGCGATAGCAAAAATGAAATTTGCTGAAAAATTTAATATTCCTATAGTTACATTTATTGATACGCCTGGTGCTTATCCAGGTATTGGGGCAGAGGAGCGAGGTCAGGCACAGGCGATAGCGGTTAATCTTGCCGCGATGTCGCGTTTGAAGGTGCCGATAATTTGCATTTGTATTGGTGAGGGTGGTTCCGGCGGCGCCCTGGGAATAAGTGTGGGCGATAGAGTAGCTATGCTTGAGTTCGCTTATTACTCGGTAATATCCCCCGAAGGCTGTGCCGCGATTCTATGGAGGGATGGCTCCCGGGCAGCCGATGCAGCACAGGCGTTAAAGCTGACAAGCAGGGATTTAATTAACCTAAGATTGATTGATGCAGTTATTCCGGAGCCGCTCGGCGGGGCACACCGTAATGTTCACGATACTGTGTATAATGTAGAAAGATATATCGCAAAAACATTAATAGACCTTAAACGCATCAAGATTGACAACCTGCTTGAAAACAGATACAAAAAATGGCGTTCAATCGGTGCAGAAGCAGTAAGGAGTGTCAAGATTCGCTCTCGCTTATTGCCTGTAAAATCGACCGTGAAGGCAGCATCGGCAAAAGTTAGTCACTTGCAACGAACGGCAAAGGTCTAATTTGCTTTTTATTCTGCACGGAGCAGATTATATCAATATTGTGGCTCGATTGAGCCTGACGGGAAAGGAGGACCGCAATGAGAAAATGGAAACGGAATCCACAATTATTACTTACCTTGGTTTGCCTGTTTTTTTTCCTCGGCTGTAACGATATCGAGAAGCAGAAAGCCCTCACCGAAGCCGAACAAGCCAAAGAGCAGATGGCAAAGCTGCAGGAAGCTTTGGAAAAAACCCAGAGCGAAAGAGATAATTTTAAGTCGGAGGCGGCTAAACTGTCAGATTTGCTGCAGGAAAATAAAGCAAAGCTTGCAAAGGAAATCCAAATCCGCGAAGGTCTGCAGAGTCTATTCAATGATATTAATGTATCACGTGATGAACTTAAAAAGCAGGTAACTCAGCTTACTGAGTCACGGAATAATCTACAACAGCAGGTAGAAAATCTGACTCATTCACGTGATGAGCTGCGACATAAAGTTGAAGAACTTAACAAGATGCGAGGTGATCTTCAAAAACGGGTTGATGAGTTAGTTGGATTTTGGATGACAGCACTAACAGATGCAAAAAACTCCCAGGTAAAAGCTCAGGAACTAACGGATCAGGTGCAAAGGCATGTAATAGACCTTACCATGCTTAACGAACGAATAGAAATGCTTCAGTTATCTTTTATGCAACTAAAAAAAAGGCTTGAGCAGTTAAAACAAACCTCTGTCATAAGTATGTGACATGGCAAATAAAATTTTTTATTTACGGTTTATCAGCTAAGTTAGTTGTTTGTGATTTCGCGAGGGTCTTTGCCTTCTTCGATAGCTTTTATTTTATTGACTCTTCTTTGGTGCCTGCCGCCGGCAAAATCGGTGTTAAGCCAGGCTTCCACTATTTTGCGAAGCATAGCTTCTCCGCTCTGGTCACCGGACAAACAAAGAACATTTGAGTCATTGTGGTCTCTTGAAACCTTAGCGCTTAACTCATCATGGCACAGCACTGCTCTGATTCCTTTTATTTTATTTGCGACTATGCACATTCCAAGCCCTGTTGCACAGGCTAAAATGGCCCTGTCCGCTTCTTTTTTTGAAACAGCTATTGCTGCTGCGTAGGCTAAGTCGGGGTAATCAACCGGGTTGTTATCATCCGTACCTACATCGATACACTCATGACCCATTTGGGTGATTATAGACTTGATTATCTTTTTAGCTTCGAAGCCACGATGATCGCTGCCAATTGTTATTTTCATTTTATAAGCCCGTCAATCCTGTTTCTTATGGCGTTTTCTATTAAAGCTGCACAGCTATTAAAGACCTCTTGATTCTGGCATATAGGGTCAGTAATATTTTGATTTTCCGCCAGCAGCATACATTTTCCCTCGGCATCAGGACACATAGCAGTAACGTAATTATAGTGTACTTGTTCCATTGCAAAAATATAATCACTTTCCTGAATAATCTTTTGAGATAATGCAGTGCTCTTATGAGCTTTTATATCGATACCTAAAGCTTCGCAGGCTGCCGTTGCTTCTGTACTTGCCGGAGCACCATCCATATCCATGATGCCGGCTGATGATACTTTATAACCTGTCGCTTCAAGATCGTCAACTTCGCAATCTAATTTTTCTGCAAGATAATGCCGACAAATTCCTTCCGCCATAGCACTTCGGCAGGTATTTCCGGTACATACGAAGAGAAATTTGACTGATGATAATTCCTCCAGTTCTGTTTGGGAATATACGCCGGGCCTGAGCACATCCAGCTTTTTGTTGTCAATTTTAACTACAGAGCTGTTCTTTTGAAATTTACACGGCCCTGCATCCAGCAGAAGGTCGATTTTATCTGAGAGGTGCTGTAAAACCTGTTCCGGATTTGTGGGCGGGTCCTGGCCCGTGATATTTGCGCTCGGTGCAACCACAGAATGGTGAGTCAAGCGCAACAATATTGAAGCTATGGGATTATCGGGGCAGCGAATGCCTATGGAGCTGTTTTTATATAAACCTTCGAAAACCTCCCTCTTAAGATTTTTTTGCTGTTTTTCAATATCCTGCTCGGTTAGTGGAAAGACTATGGTCAATGGACCGGGCCAGGTGCTCCTGATTAGCTTTTGTGCCCTTATTCCGATAGTGGGGACATATTTTACGACATCGTGTGTCTGGCTAATATGAAGTGTGTAGTGTTTTTCCTGACGATTGCCTTTGAGAGTATCCAGCTTTTTTAATGAATCCTGCCTGACTCGGCAGGCAATCCCATAGACTGTTTCGGTTGGAAATGCAACAAGTCCACCAGCATCGACTATTGCAGCAGCATCCTTGATTTTTGCTATATTAGCTTTAGCCGCGTCAAGTTTTACAACTTTTATCTGCATTGGGCTTACAGAATACACATAATGAGCAGGAATCGCAAGAAAACTTATTTGAAATTATTGTTTCATCATTCATTGGCAATTATCTATCTGTTTTTCAACAATGTTTGAAGTATTTAAGAATAACGAAAAATAGTAAAAGCTATAGAAAATTGCATGTCGAGGCAAACAGAGATATGCAAAAAAATTCTTTTTATCAAATCCTTTAAAAAACGCCCTATAAAAAACTGAAAATAAAACAGTTAAAGAGGGTGAAATAAGTCTTTTAGAAAAAGTTTTTATTTTGTGTAAATATGCTAATCTGTCCAAATTAACATTGCCGATAAGACTATCATAAATGGAGCCGTGTTTAAAAGGAGAAATGGATTATGAAAACATTAATTGAGCAACGAATGGAGGTTCGGACAAATCTTTCCTGGCCTGTTAGTGTTTGGTTGCCACAGGCCAACAGATTTTTTAACGGCAGAAGCTCCAATATAAGCAAGACTGGAGTTTTTATAACGGTTCCCATGACGACGCCCATTCAGACTGGCAATGTCGTGGAAATCAATTTTCCACGCACTACTACATTGGCAGAGCAAAAAGGACAATTTGCACGAATAAAGAGAGGCCGAGTAGTGAGAATTGAGCGTCAAAACACACTTAATGACGCGAGTATCGGTGTTGGTATTGCATTTGAATAAGTAATTATCAGCTAAGGCTGTTTTGCAGCAGAATTATTTGCGGAGAGGCTGCAAATTTAAAGCTACGGGGCGATGGAAAAGCTGAGACTGATGGCTGACAATATGTCATCAGTCTCTTTTTAATTTCCAGTAGTATCAAAAAGTCTTTTTTCCCCATGAAAAGCCACGAGTTGGTGATAGGGATATATGCCATAGTTTAGTTTCAACTTATAGATATGAATCATGCTTGTGGGACTAAAATTCAAGAACAATTTTACAGAAAAAAGTTCTTGAAATTAGGACTGCACATCTGTATAAATTATATAAGGAGTTATGGGTCTTTATCCTTTTTAATGTGGATATTTATAGACATTTAAGGACACAGAAGCTCTTTTTTCATGTTAGGAGGTATATCGCACATTTCAAGTATCATTTAATATTTTGAGTAGGAGGAATATTATGTTCAAGAAAATGATTTATACAATTTCTCTTGTTTGTATGTTAAGCCTGGTTTTGCCGGCTTTTGGGCAGCAATTGGCTTTGGTTAATGGCGACTTTGAAGCCCAAACAATTGCCGATGGAGGTTGGGCTGAGGGGGCTGCAACCGGGTGGACCACTGTTGGTTCTGCTGGTGCGCAGAATTTGGCCGCCGGTGCCCTAACTCCGCCTGCCCAGAGCGGTCAAAATATCTGCTTCCTTAATCAGGGTGGAGGACTTTATCAAGGCGTGCAGGAAGAAGGTAATCCTGTCCTCGTTGAAGCCAACAAGAGCTATAAGGTCTCTGTATGGGTTGCTCGCAGAGGCGGTACGGAAGGTACTTTCGGCGGTATTCTTGAGGTATTTCTTCAGGAGGCAGGTGCTTTAGCAAGAATCGACACTGCAACATACGACCTGCAAAATCCCAAGCAGCCGAGAAATTCTTGGACATATCAGACATTTTACTTAACGACAGGTGCTAATCCGCCTGGTCTTGGCAACCAGCTGCAGGTCGGTTTGGCAAATGTGAGCACACGTGCCCCTGCAAACCAATTCTGGTTTGCTCAGATTGATATCGACGATGTCAGTATTATGAGCATCCCTCCTATTGCAATAAATCCGAGTCCGGCAAATGAAAGCTTGGCAGAGGGAACAACTGTTAATCTTCAGTGGCAGCCGGGCCCTCTTGCTACCCAGCACGATGTGTACCTTGGTGAAAGTTTTAATGATGTAGATAGTGCTACAACTTCTACACCTGTAATCTATAAAGGTCATCAGGACTCTAATAATCTCGTTGTTACTGATCTGATTCCAGGCGCAACCTATTACTGGAGGGTTGACGAGATAAGCGGTACCAATATCTGGCGAGGTGAGATTTGGAGATTTGACGTCCCTCAGCCAATCGCTTCTAATCCAATTCCATCTGACGGTGATAAATTTGTGGACATAAATGTAACGTTAGGCTGGACACCGGGTACGCTTGCAATTCATCATCATGTGTACATAGGAAATAATCGGGACGAAGTGCTCAATGGCACAGGCAGAACTTACAAGGGTGTTGTTGATGTAAACACTTTCAATCCGGGACCACTTGCTTATGAAACAACTTATTATTGGAGGATTAATGAGGACGATGGGACGAATATACGCGCAGGTGACATCTGGACTTTCACGACTACCCCTGAAATAACAGTCACCCCTGATTTTGTTGCATGGTGGAGGCTCGATGAGGGCCAAGGCCGCGATGTATATGACTGGTCCGGACATGGTAATCATGCAAAGATTCTTGGGAATCCGCAGTGGGTGGTCGGCCAAATAGATAGTGCGCTGAGCTTCTCCGGAGGTTATGATGAATTAGTTGATTGCGGCAATCCTGCAAGTTTGAATATCACGGATACAATAACGCTTTCAGCATGGGTCAATACCAATGATGCGGGTAACAGCGAAGATAATCCTTACGTAACCAAAGGTAATAATAGTTACGCACTCAGACACACTGCCGGCAATAGCATCGGATTTTACATCTATGCTGGCGGCTCGCCATTCTTGGTTTTTTATGCGGTAACCAGCGAATTTAACGACACCTGGCATCATATTGCCGGAACTTATGATGGAAGCAATATCATTTTATATATTGACGGTGAATCGATGGCAAATACTGCTCATACGGGTCCTATAGATACCGGTGGGTTTAATGTCAATATAGGAAGCGACGCCGCGCAGACATGGATGTGGTATAACGGTTTGATAGATGATGTTCGTATTTACAACCGGGCTCTTACTCAGCAGGAGATTCAGCAGGTCATGGTGGCGAAATCAGAATTTGCCACAAGGCCGAGTCCGGCAAATGGTTCGAGACCGGACATTGAGGACTTTACGTCCCTTAGCTGGCTGCCTGGAGGCAAAGCAGCTAAACACGACGTTTATTTAGGAACCGATGCGGATGCCGTGGCAAATGCACAGATATCCGATACAACAGGGATATATCGCGGCAGGCAGGATCCTAATACTTATACTCCACCGGAAGCTCTTCAAGCAGGCCAGACTTACTATTGGAGAATAGATGAGTTCAATACTGATGCGACTATCAGCATTGGCAGGCTCTGGAGCTTTACAATATCCGAGTATCTTATTGTGGATGACTTTGAAAGTTATAACGACATCGATAACAGGATATTCGAAGTTTGGGAAGATTACTATGTGAATAATACCGGCATGACGGTGGGTTACTTTGACCCTCCATTTGCTGAGAGAAGCATCGTTCACGATGGCTCCCAGGCAATGTATATGCATTACGACAATGATGGAACTATAAACGAAGGTACCGGTTATGAACAAAGCGGAACACTACTGTATTCCGAAGCGCAGCGCACGTGGCAAAGTCCTCAGGATTGGACCAGAAGAAATGTTAATGGTTTAATATTATGGTTCAGAGGCATACCGGCATCTGTTGGCAGCTTTACAGAAGGGCCGCCGGTGAAGATGACGGCAGCCGGTGCGGATATCTGGGATGTGGCAGACCAGTTCCATTTTGCATATAAGCAGTTCTCCGGCAGCGGAACCGTGACGGCCAGGGTAGTCAACATCACCAACACTAACTCGTGGGCAAAGGCTGGAGTAATGATTCGCGAGTCACTGGATCCAGGCTCAGCATATGCTATGATGGTTATTACGCCTGGTAACGGAGTTTCTTTCCAAAACCGTCAAACTTTAGACGCTGCTTCGGCGACGGTAAATACACAGGCTGGAATAGCTGCTCCGCGATGGTTAAGGTTGACCCGCAGCGGAAACACGTTTACAGCTCGATACTCATCTAATGGAACTTCCTGGACAACGCTGGGTACTGCGGAGATTACTATGAGTGCAGATGTCTATATAGGCTTATGCTTAACAAGCCGTAACGTCGATGCAACCTGCACAGCGGAATTTTCGAATGTTACTCTGCCTTCTGCAGCTACAGGCCAGTGGCAGTCTCAGGATATTGGCATACTAAGTAATACGGCCGAGCAGCTTTATGTGGCAGTGGAAGATAATGCCGGCAATAGTGCGATGTTCAATTATCCTGATCCTGCCGCAACAACCTTTAATACCTGGACACAGTGGATTATTCCGTATACAGACTTTACCGGTGTGAATCTTAATGCTGTCAAGAAGATGACTATTGGTGTTGGTAACAGAGCCAATCCGCAGCGAGGCGGCTCTGGTGATCTATATATTGATGATATTGGGCTTCGTCTTCCATAGTCACTTTGAGTGAGGAAGTTAAAGTTCCAGAATATCGGTGAATATCGTCGAGTCATAAAAATCAGAAAAATGTTTGTATTTGATTGATATAAATTCAGGGCTTATGCTAATTTAAGTATAGGCTCTGAGTTTATACAAAGTCTATTAAGCCAAAGGCTTACAAGTTTTGTACTTTTTAACAGGGCAGTAGGTATTTGTAGTTTTGCTTGGAAGGAGAAATATTATGTGTAAAAATAAGATTTATCTGACATGTTTGATTGCTTGTTCGCTTCTGATAAATGCAGCCGATGCAGCGGACCCTAATCTTGTCGGCTGGTGGAAATTCGACGATGGTTCCGGTAACGTCGCTTTAGATTCAACCGACTATTGGAACGACGGTACCTTGAATGGTGGCCCGCTATGGGTAGCCGGCTATAGAGGCGGTGCACTGCAATTAGATGGTGTCGATGACTACGTAAATTTGCCCATCGGCCCGATAATCAGTACACTTTCCGAGTGCACCTTTTCGATGTGGGTGAATTCCACAAATCTCGGCGGCGGCTGGCAACGCATTATTGACTTCGGCTCAGGCACAACAAATTATATATACCTCTGTCCCCGCACCGGCACAACCAACCCGAAAATGCGCCTTGCAATTACGGCTGGCAACAATATATGGGATGAATTCGATGCGAGCCTCGGCATACTTCCCACCGGTTGGCATCATATAGCTATAACTGTCAGCGAACAATCTCACACAATGATTCTGTACCTCGATAATAATGTTGCTGGCTCCAAAACCAATTGCGTAAACTCTGTGAATGACCTGGGTGTTACCACTAATAACTGGCTGGGCAGATCCCAGTATGCCGACCCATATTTCAACGGCTCTTTGGATGATTTGCAGATATACAATCGTGTTCTATCGAAAGACGAGATAAAGAAGGTTGCGAATCCTGAAATTGCCTCATTTCCTGTGCCGGCTAATGGCAGTATTATTAACCAAACCGAGGTTACTCTTCAGTGGGATACAGGCCTTTATGCCGCTGTTGGGAATGGCCACCATATATACTTTGGTGACAATCGGGACAATGTTAACGAAGGCACGCCGGATACGGACAAAGGCCTTACCAGCAGCACGACTTATAATATAACCGGCCTTCAGGAAGGTCTGACCTATTACTGGCGGATTGATGAGGTCAATGATGTTCATCCTGCTAAATTGTGGCGTGGGGAGATGTGGAGCTTTAAAGTGCAGCCATTAGCCGCGTATAATCCTGTCCCGGCTGATGGAGCCGATTACGTGGACATCAATATTGACCTTGCCTGGAGTGCAGGTGTCAATGGGAAACTACACAATGTATACTTCGGAACAACCGAACCGCCGGAATTTAAGAGAACTCAGACCACTACTACATATGAGCTTGGCACCCTCGAATATGACACAATTTATTATTGGCGTATTGACGAGCGCAGTACCGATGGGACGATTATCACGGGTGATGTGTGGAGTTTCAGGACAATGCCCTTTGTGCCGATTACCGATCCGAACCTTGTCGGCTGGTGGCAGCTTGATGAAGGTCAGGGTACAAGAGCTGTTGATTCGTCCGGCTTATATTATCATGGCACTTTGATGAATGGTGCGCAATGGGCCGAAGGCCAGATAGAAGGTGCAGTGCAATTCGACGGCGTTGATGATTATGTAGATTTGCCTGTAGGACAACTTGTCAGCACGCTACGAAGCTCTACCCTGGCGATATGGGTGAATTTCACCAACCCGGAAGGTGGAGTATTGCGGCCCATATTTAATTTCGGCCAGAATACGAACAACTATGCATACCTGAGTCCTCGCTTTGATACAGCCGGGTCATTACACGTGGGAATCGTCTCCGAGGCGGGAACAACAGACCTTGATGCAACCACCGGCACATTGGCTACTGATTGGCATCATGTAGCTGTTGTGATGGAACCTGGCAGCTTGCAGATTTATCTTGACGGCCAAAATGTCGGGAGCACTTCCCCGTTAGCTGTTCTGAGTGATCTTGGCGAGACTACCGATAATTGGCTCGGCAGGTCACAGTGGCCTAATGATGCATACTTTAGCGGCTCTTTGGATGATTTCCGCATCTATAACAAGATACTGACATTGGATGAGATTAATAAGGTTATGAAAGGTGACCCGCTGCTTGCCGGTAATCCTAATCCTGCCAATAAAGCAATTACGGACGTTGAGAAGATATCGTCCCTGAGTTGGACGCCGGGCGAAGAAGCTGCTCAGCATGATGTGTACTTTGGTATAAATACATCTGATGTTGGGAATGCTGATACATCTGATACTACTGGTATATATCGTGGCCGACAGGATGCTAATAGTTTCACTCCTGCCGAAAGTCTCGCAGCCGGTCAGACATACTACTGGCGAGTCGATGAAATCAATACTGATTCTACAGTCAGCAAGGGCAGAATATGGAGCTTTACCATAGCTGATTATCTTATCGTGGATGATTTTGAAGACTATGATGATGTCAACAATAAGATATTCATTGTCTGGGCAGACTACTTCGTGAACAATACCGGCATGACTGTGGGGCACTTTGACCCTCCGTTTGCTGAAACCTCGGTCGTTCACAATGGTTCTCAATCTATGTATATGCGATATGATAACGATGGCACCGTGAACGAAGGTACAAGTTACGAGAAGAGTGGCACATTGCTTTATTCCGAGGCCGAACGCACGTATGATATTCCTCAGGATTGGACCAGAAAGGGCGTTAATTCGTTGACGCTGTGGCTGCGAGGTATACCGGCTTCTGTCGGTAGCTTTACAGCCGGGCCGCCGATTGTAATGACCGCTGCCGGTGCGGATATATGGGGCACGGCCGACCAGTTCCATTTTGCTTATAAAC
>Ga0154689_1043_pt10 | contig 10110 bp, 10 predicted proteins | sample Rifle2008BG13ft_FD_116118 | JGI IMG/M metagenome (GOLD analysis project Ga0154689, IMG submission 116118) | Planctomycetes bacterium RBG_13_44_8b
AGTCCAAACTTAATACTCCGTTTTTGTCAAGTTCCAGACCGATAAGACCTGGCGTAAGAAAGGTATCAACATCTACGACAAATCCGCTTGCTTGGGAAATAAGAGGTGTGTAAATTTGCGATCTAATTATTGGAACAACAGAATCTCCCATTAATTTACCGGCCTTCTTCTCTTCACTATTGTAATTTATTTTTTCCCTTATATCGGTCATAGTAGTATTATAGGCGTTAACCATAGTAGTCAATTTTGCTTTAAGAGAAGCAACATCTCTGGTCAAGGTAATTTTTTGACCTTCAGAGTCGGTTATATTATGCAAATGCAGCGTTACGCCGGTGATGACGTCATTTATCGTGTTGGAGCTTCTGTTAATCCAGCCATCACTGCCCTTTGTGTTCTCAACCATCACATAGTTTGAGTTATCTGATGGAGTAAGACCGGCCGGATTAATAGAAATCAGGCTGACATCACCTAAAGAGCTGAGAAAGGTAAATATTGTTTCTCCTGCATCTTCGGTTAAATCATCACCGCTTACTATTATGTCACCAGCGGAGACATTTGGCAATGCCTCAAGAGCGGCTTGAATTGCAGCGGTTGTGGCATCATAGGCGATTGCTGCTGTGGTATATCCATCGTAAGTCAAAGTAAATGTACCGGCAGTTGCCTGGTTAGTTGTACTGAGTTTTTGCACCTCGGCAACAGGTGAAGTCGAAGGATAGCCGTCCACCTTGATTTTGGAATCCTGGGCTGTTTGGGTTTTGGCAAAATCAGATACACCAAAATCTGCAAGATTTGCAGTTATGCTTCCGCCCTGCGTTGACTGACTTATAACTGGAATTTCCAGGTCTGTTGTGCCTTCGCCAGGATCGTACACAAGGGAAAATTGCATTTGACTGGTGCCGCATAGACAATCTGTAAGACGTATTTCACCATTGACTAAAGTTGCTACGGCCCGACCATCAAAAGCATCATTGATTTCGGAAATGAGGTGCGTTAGTTTTGTATTGCGGGTAATGCTGATATCTTGGCTTATCTCGTTACCATAATGATCTGTGCCGCTTATTGTAATTTTTTCGCCTTCGTCCAGTATGCCGCTGAACTGGTCAAGGTCTGTAATTTTGGTACTAAGAGTAGCATTGCTGCCGTTTATTGTAAGAGCTGACTCGGTCTTCCATACCTCTGAGTTGCTTGTATTGATAGAGATTCGATAATCAGAACCGGCTTCATTGCCGTTCAAAACCAGGTGATATGAGTCATTGTGGAATAAGATACTTGCAGTGACGCCGGGATTATTGGCATCATTATTAATTAGACCGACGAGGTTTTCTAATGTTGTAGTAGCCGTGGTTGTTATGGATGTTTCCGTATTATTATAGGAATAGATAAAAGTTCCGGCTTCACCATCTCCTACGTAATCCTCGGCGTATTCGAGTCCGCTTGTGTGGACCCATCGTTCTGCAGTAGCTAACTGGTTAATTACAACCGTGTGGTTACCTTCAAAAGAATTATTAGATGCCTCGGCGGTTAATACATCACTGTCACTGGTAGTAGCCTTAAAAGCACGCAGTTCCTGAGAGTTTGAAAGAGCACTGAGGGAACTTCTTAAAGTTAACAGCTTTGCCTCTAAGGAGCTTACGGCTAATTTTTTTTCTTCCCAGGAGCTTTTGCGTTTCTGGTACATTGTGAGTGTACGCCGTTCGATAGCCATTAGCTGGGCTATGAGGGTTTGAGTGTCAATCCCTGAAGAGAGACCAGGAAGCTGTATAGTCGACATTTATTTACCTTTCTTACGCCGTCAACGCTCGTCAAAGGTGGATTTATGAATACACCCTAAAGGGCACTTTATCATCTTTATTATCGTATAAGAACGTATTTGCTTTAATACATTATTGTTTGCACTGTCTGTTATATCGGCATGGGAAGTCTGAAGGTTCATAATCAAATATTACTACGATAAGCAGCTACTGTTTTTCTTGTTTTACGAATCTGATTGAGTTTTTTTGCTGTATCGTCTTTCTGATCTGCGATAATCAAACTTAATTGTTGATATAGTCTATACAAGTGCTCTCGCTGATTTTGAAATTCAGGCAGTTCGAGGATTCTATCCTCAACGATTTTTTCCACAAATTCGCCGGCTTTTTCGTTTAAAAGTTCACTATCTTTGTTGGTTGCATTACCCTGATGTGCAAGTTTTATTTGCATTTCCAACAAATTTTGAAGTTTATTTAGGAGATTTGTCTTTTCGTCGTAGACCATATCAAAAGAATTATTTATTATTGGCTCTTGGCTCCTATTTGTTTTGTCTTTGCCAAATTATGTTCTACCTCTTCAAGAAGGTCAGCAGCATTGTGATTAGATGGATCCGCGGTTAGAATATCCAACAGGATTTTTTGGGATTGCTCAAATCTACCATCTTTCATATAAAGTGTTGCCAAAGAGAACGAAACAGCGGGGTCTCCCGGATGCATTTCAAGATATGTCTGCAGGTAGTAGATAATCTTTTCAAATGAGCCCATCTGGCAGGAGGTTTGAAACAGACCTAAAAGAGCGGCTATATTATCGTTTTCCAGCTCGAGACATTTCATATATAATTCAAACGCCTGCTGGTAATCCTGTCTTTGCTGATAAATAATAGCTAAACCGGCGTGAGCCTTGGCACAGTCAGGCTCCAGCCTGCAGGCGACACGAAAAGCAATCTCAGCATCTTCGAGCAGGTTTTTCTGCAATGCTATGACTCCAAGCCCAACGTATGGGCCCGGTTCATCGGGACCTATTGATGCTGCCTTTTCATAACAGCACTGGGCCTTTGTATAATCACCGACTGAGGTGTAGCAATCACCAAGCTGCTGCAAAGCCTCATAATGCGTGCAGTTGCTTTCATCGAAATTTTCTGCCTTTGTCAGGTCCATATATATTTTCCTCTGTACATTTGTGCTCGAAAGTTATTCCATGAAATCCAGCAGTGATATAGACATAAGTCTTGCTGCTACCGATAGTGACATTTGGTATAACACTTCACGCTGTGAAAGATCTATGGCTATCTGAGTGACATCAGCCTGCTGTAAAAGGGTGACTTCATCCTCTGCGACAAATTTTTGATTATCAAGATTATTTTTGAGATTGTTTAAAAAGCTAATTTTTGAACCGAAGGAAACCTCATTTTGCACCATCAGATTATATATCTCTTCAATGGAATTTAGTGAATCTTTAAGAACATCTCGCAATTCTATTTCGGTAAGACCCTATCATTTCGAAGTGTATCCCTAAGACTCATAAGTATGTCGAAAATATTATAAGTTCCGGTTACGCTTACCTTATCGATCCCGGTATTGTCTATTTCGGTACTGTCCACATATAGAACTTTATTTGTTTGTGAATCGGTTACGGCCTGATTTGTAGCACCGCCGGCAGGCACATCTACCCAACTTGCTCCATCATCTATTGAAAGTTTATAATGGTCGACGTCATAAGTTACTGTCAGCCATACATCTCCGGTGACGTTGGATGTTCCTGTACCGGCCTTGGCTCCGGTGTTGCCCGTGAAAATAGGTGTTCCTCTATTGCTGGAACGAAAGATATCGTTACCTGCATAAAAGGAAAAAGATTTTAATCCCGGGGCCACCTCTACTTCTTGATTCTCGGAACTTCCCTGATATGTTACGCTAATAATTTCACCATTTTCTTTTTGTGCCACGTATGGCGCCGTATTGGTATCGTCTCCGCTAAACAGATATTGCTCGGCATACTTGGTATTGGCCAGAAAGACCGCCTGCTCAAGTATATCATTGATTCCTTCAGCAATCCTAAACCGTCCTTGTTCGTCGTATATACCGTTGGTAATTTGTGTTATTCGTGTTCTTGTTTCCGTAAATTCTGTTGCCAGGTTACTAATGGTGGTTGATGCCATCTCTAATGCCTGCGTCACCCCAAACAGATTGTCTATATAATTTTGCAGCGATGTATCCTGAGAGTTTAGTCCCAATACTCGGTATGCTGTAGCTGGGTCATCCGATGCACGATTTATACGTGAACCTGTAGATGCTTGTTCCTGCAGGTTTTCCATCACTTTACTGTGCGTATATAGTGCAAAACTAACATTATTGTAAATATTGCTAAGTGTTCCACTCATTTTTCATCTCTTGAAATATTTTCTTGGTACAGGTTCAAATTATTTCCATAATTGTTTTCAGCGCCGTTTGAACTGTGTTCAAGTATTTGGCCATGGCCTGAAACATTTGCTCGAAAATCAACATTTGAGCAGCTTCGTCGTTGATGTTTACACCGCTTATGTCACTCTGCCTGTTGGTAAGGTTCTGAAGAATAGCATGGACGTTTTCCTGCTGCATTTCTTTTACTGAAATCTGTTGACCGGTATCTGCAATTATCCGGTGATAAAAATCTTCAATTGTATAGCCGTCCAGGCTGCTTGCAGCCACATACCTCAAATTCGCCAGGAGGAAAGCATTAGTGTTATCGGTCATATTGGCGCCAAGAGATGTTGCTATCCGCCCGGGCGAATTTACTATAGTCGAGCAGACCGCGATATCAGATGCGCTACTGCCTGAAAAGAGGGTATTGATTCCGGCAACAGATAACACTCCTGAAGTGTCGGTATTATAAAAAGCGTCGATTTCAAAGTAGTCATCTTCATTCAAATCGCCGGTGCTGACCGATATTTTGATTCCGTTGTCTAATTCGAGTATATCACCAGCCGCATAGCCGGAGCCGATATTCAGGGTGCTAATAATCTCGTCGTCCCCATTTGTAACTTTGAGTTTTAAATTGCCATTGCCTACAGAGTCTGTTCCTATTACTGTGAATGTAAATGTTTGATTCTCTGTGTCATTATAAATACCCGAAACCGATATAGTTGGAGCCGAGCCGGAACTCAGGCTAATTTCTGTAGGTTCGGACAACACGGCTGGCAAAAAATCAAATTCATAATTGGGTTGAGCATGAATATTTAATCTTGATGAATCCACCGAAGACTCTAAACCGTCGATATTATCTGAGATGTCATCAGCTATGGTGCTTAGTGAGTCGGTGGTTGCATTAATTTCAATCTTATGACGTGTTATTTCGCCCGTACTGGTATTTGTAACTCTTATGTATATTTCCCCGTCAGTCACAGGTGGATCGAAGTCAACAAAATTTTCACTAATCATTTTTGAGCCGAGCAGCTCGGTAAATGAGCCTTCCGACCCTACTCCCTGAACATGGTATTGGTTCACAATTTGTATCGTATATTTCGCAAGTGTGTTCAGGTCATCGATAATGTCCGAGATAAGTTCATTGTTCAGTGTAAATAATCCCCCGAGTTGTCCGCTTTGAACGTCGGTGTTGTAGAGATAGGTACCTGCTACTGAGATCCTCAGGGACTCATCTTCATTCAGACCCACTTCCAAATCGCTTGAAGCGGTACCTGACACGACAGGTATACTCTCAATATTGACATCAATTACACCGTATTCTCTGCTACAAGTTTCTATACGAGTCAGTTTGGCCAGTTCTACGATGAGCTGGTCTCTTTGATCTCGTAAGTTATTGGCCTCATTGCCGGAAATTTCAATTCTTTCTATTTTGTCGTTGAATTCGGCAATCTGGCTTGTCAGTGTGTTAATCTCCTCGATAATATTTTGAGCTTCTAACTGTACTTCATTTTCCAATCTGTCCAGAAATGCTGCTAACATCTGGAATTGATCGGTTAAGTTTTGGGCGGTGGCTATAACATTATTTTGCCAAACACTATCGGATGGATGAGTGCAAAGGTTCTGCAGTGCATTGAAAAAATCATCTATTGTTTTACTTAAAGTGCTTCCGGTAGAAAGCTCCCCGAATGTGGTCTCGACGGTTTGCAGTGTGGTAAGCTCCTGTGAAATTCGTTCGAATGACGATTGCTGTACGAGGATCTCCTGCTCTAAAAGACTGTCTATTAGTCTGGAAACACTGGCGATATCAACACCGCCGCCAAATATAACCGAACCTGTCTGTGATGAGTATGCCGGAGTAAAATGTATTCTTTGACGATGATAGCCATCAGTAGCGGCATTGGCGATATTGTTACCAATTACATCAAGTGCCTTCTGCGCCGCTTCAAGACCGGTCATTGCTATGGAAGTATTCTGCATTTTTTCACTCTATTCAATCGGCAACCTAATTAATTTTCTAAATGACTGATTGGCAAAATGATTACCAGCCGCATATAGATAAATACCAATTCATGACTTTTATAGTCTCATGTTCACAAAAGTTTTTTCGGTTCGCTTTTCGGTTGCACCATCTGGTTTATAAAAAATGTTTCCTTTACCGCCAAACTCGAAGATAGCTTTCAGAAGCTGGTTATTAAACCTTGCACAATCTGATAAAAGCAGAGCTGTGCTTAAATGTTCTTTGCGAAGCTCATTTATCAATGCTTTTAGTTTTTGCTTTCTGTCTTCCATCTTGGTTTTTTGTTCTTTCGGCAGCATGTTCTGGAGTGTCGATATAGTCACTTTTTTAACGCTATAGTCAAGAGCATCCGCCAAATCTTTTCGTACATCCTGTCGTTTTGATTCTGTGGCAGCATAACTTTCTGCCTCGGTTCTGATAGTTTGAAGCAAGTTACTCAAGGCTGTATCGTCCTGTTTGATAACCAAGCTGCGGATTTCCCTTAACCAGGATAGGCTTTCCTGTATATGCTGTATGTCTTTATCTAAAACATCCAGCAGCTCATCGACTTTGTTTTGTATTGAAATCGCTGTCATAATCATGCACTTTCATTCAGTGACTCTGTCTTCGTATTTTTATGCTCAGCCTGGATTAAAAACTCATATATATCCTTCCAGAATCCTAAGCCGCCTTTATCTGCAATATCTTGGGCCAGATTAAGCCAAAATATTCCCTGAACCTGTTTTGACGCTTCATCTTCGCCGAAACCCCAGCCATCGATGGTATTTTTCATTTCTTCTAACAGTTTATGAATCAGGACCGATTCAAAATCTTTGGCAATTTGCTTCTTTTTCTCTTGCGAAAGTTCATCGATTTTGCCCGGCTCACTGATTGCTGTTTGTGGATATTGCCGGCTGATGTCCAAATTAACCAATGGACTTGGTAGCGATACAGGATTAGTAAGTATTAATTCAGTGCCATCCATTAAAATTGCTCCTACATTATCACCAGCTTGGCCTGAAGCGCACCGGCCTTTTTCAGGGCATTAAATATTGCTATCATATCTCTTGGTGTTGTTCCTATCGCGTTAAGGGCCTTAGCCAGCTCCGCGATAGTAATTGACCTGGAGACAGGAATTAAATATGCGTTTTTCTCTTCAACATCGACAATGGATTCAGGAATAACTTGTGTGGTGCCGGCATCGGAAAAAGGTGCGGTAGGCTGAGAAACTGTTGCAGTTTCCTTGACCTTTACAACCAGGCTTCCCTGTGAAATCGCCACTGCTGAAATACCTACATTTTCTCCTACCACAATGGTGCCGGTTCGCTCATTAACAACCACAACCGCAGGGACATCAACTGTGACCTGTGGCTTTGTGATATTATCGATAAAACCGGTTATATCTGCATGGTTAATGTTATCCGGAATTCTGATCTTAACAGTACCGGCATCGATGGCCATCGCGATATTCGGATGAATTTGATTAATAGTTTTGCTAATTTGTTCGGCGGTAGAAAAGTCGCTGTTTCTCAGGCCAAGTGTTATAAATCTTTGGTTGCCGACATATTCTATATATGTTGCTATTTCCTGTTTTTCTACTATAGCACCATTGGGGATCCGCCCGATTGTCGGGTGGTTCTTGGTGATTGCAGCCTGTTCTCCTGCTACCGTCCAGCTTCCCGTCGAGATACTACCTTGAGCTACCGCATAAACCTGACCATCAAGACCTTCCAGCGGAGTTGGAAGAAGCATACCACCTTGAAGACTCTTGGCATCGCCTATTGCAGAGACATCAACATCAAGGTGAGAGCCTTCACGGTCAAACGGCCCAAGTTCGGTTGTAACTATAACTACGGCAATATTGCCGCCGGTCAGGTTAGAAGGACTAAGAATTATGCCGGCGTCTCTCAAAATATTAGTCAGCATCTGACGTGATGGTAGTGTGCTGTCGCCTGTATCGGCAAGGCCTATGACCAATCCTATGCCGGTCAGAGGGTTACCACGTATTCCTTGAATATCCACAATATCCTTTATTCTTTCGCAACGACCAGCTCCTGTTAAAACCAGAACAAAGAATACGGAATACAGAATATGTAATTCTGTTTTATATCTCCTGTCTGTCTTCCATATTGATTTATTAATTTTCATTTTTAGGTTTCCCAGGTAAATATTTAGAACGGCCAAATAATGTCAAATATGCGTCCAAGCCAGCCAGGTTTAGTGAATGTTGCAGAAACGCCGCCGTTTTTACTTACAATATGAAAGTTTGCTACATGCTCGCTCTTGACAGTGTTATCAAACGCAATATCACTGGGTCTGACTATACCGCTCACCTCGATGATTTGTATATCATTTCCGATGTTTCGGTTACGAGTCCCCATAACGACAAGATTCTGATTTGGTAGAACATCTACCACCACTACTGTGATACTGTCAATAAAGCTGCGCTCATCTTTAAAGTCGGCTTTACTTGTCAGCTGATTACTTGTTTCAGCAGTCATTGTAAAACCCGGTATGCTCGGCAGAATGTGGTCTATATTCAAGTCTCCGTTAAAGGTGCTTGAGCGTTCGGTTTCCTTCTGTAAATCTCTTTTTGCTTTGTTATTGACCTTACTATCTTCGGTAATGTTGATGGTAAGGACATCACCTATATTACGAGCAATGTCGTCGGCGTATAGCTCTTTAATATTTTTATCTCTCTTGGCCCAAATAGAGCCTGCTTTCAAATCCGTTGTTGTTAAAGTGGAACAGAGCATAACGAGCGATATGAGCATTGTGATTGTTTTGTTGTTCATTGTTTCTCCATTAAAAACAGTATTACTAAAAAACCGGTTTAACAGTACCGTCTTCGTTGACCTTTGCCATAATTATTCGTTGCGAATCTATATTTCGGACTTTTATATATTCACCGGTATTGCCCTGCTGTATAGCTTTTCCCAATGCCGTGACGATAAGTCCGGGCAATTCGATTCTGATTACGACAGTTTCATTACGTTTAATGTTAATTGTCGGCTTGACTGGTTCTATCATGTTTGGCTGAATCACCGTATTTTCAGGCAGTGTGCGCTTGGCGATAAAACCATATGGCGGACCCCAGCTTGCGGGTTCAGGATAATCTGACACGTTTTGTATTATCTTGATGTTCTCAGGATTGATGACCTCGCCTGCTGGGACCTCGACCAATGTTACGGCGGTGCGACAATTATATTTTAGACGGAATGTAACTTCACCCACACCTATCTCATTACTGTCGGACAGCACAGAAATCCGAACCTTGGCTTGATTAGCTGCACTGCTTTGGACTATACAAGGAGATAGTGTTACATCTTTGTCCGTAGGCGGCAAGAGCAAATCTTTCGGTGTCCGTATGGGTATGGTCTGGCAAAACAAACCGGCAGAGGTGCTTTTCTTTAGAAATGAATCAGCAATTTTAACAAACTCGCTGCTTTTGATAATACTGTGCTTTTTTTGTACTGTTGTTTCTTCCGCACCTGTAAATAATACGTGTTGAGGGTCAATCCCGTTACAAGCCAATCTGCTTAGTATCGCCGAACGGTCTAAAACAATTTTTTGGCCGAGAGTTGAAAAATGACCCAGCATAATTTCATTCGCTTTCGCTACCAGTGGTTCCTGACCCAAAATTATGCCGACGCGGCCCAGTTTTAGTGAATCATCTTCAACTAAGACCTTTCTTGGCAGATAAATCTTCAAAGCAGAATTCGTCTGTGAAACATTATCTGTGTTGCTGTCTAACGCCTCACAAGGCTGAAGTAAAATCATTATTAAGAAAAATATTATGAAGCTGATTAGTTTAATTTTCATGATAGGCCTTATCGTACCATGTTATTTGCGGTCTGAAGCATATCGTCTCCTGCCTTTATCGCACGTGAGTTTATCTCGTATGCGCGCTGAGCAGTGATAAGATTCACGAGTTCGGTTACCATCTGGACGTTAGATTTTTCCAGA
>Ga0154689_1044_pt25 | contig 10104 bp, 11 predicted proteins | sample Rifle2008BG13ft_FD_116118 | JGI IMG/M metagenome (GOLD analysis project Ga0154689, IMG submission 116118) | Planctomycetes bacterium RBG_13_44_8b
TTCACAGGAACAATTACAACAGGAGGATCTTCAGGTAAAGAAGGAAACAGAGGATCGGGGGAAACAACCTTCGGGGCGACCTTTCCTCCGCCTCCGCCCATTAACGAAACACTATTTCCAATCCCAGTTATTCCGCCTCCGCCTAACTGAGTTTTGCCTCCGCCACCGGAACCACTTGTTTTTGGAAATAGTCCTTCGTATTCGGAACTTTCAAATATGGCGATAACAACCTTGGGCTTGGTTACCTGTGTGACAGTGCTGCTCGCCTTTGAATCACTTACATCCCCGAACCAGCAAACAAACTTATAGCCGGGCTTCGGTATCGCAGACAGAACAACTTCCTCATTTGGATTGAATTGATGAACACCCAAACCAGGAGTTACAGTACCACCATGCGCGGGGTATTGCTTAATAATAAGCGAAATACCCTCGCCCTGACAGTACGCAACGTTCCCCAAGCCACCTGAAATGACCATGATGGCTAATACTACGGCACGTAGTCCAAAAATTATTTGGCTACGTCCCCCCATAAAAATACCTCCACTTGAAACAGATTTTAATCCGCCATAGGCGGACACCAGGGGAGGGGCTCTACGACTAAGCGAGTTTAGTGTCTTTCCTTGCTTATATTAAACCAAATCGCCCATAAAAAGTCAAGTTTTTTCTCAACCCAATAAGCGTTGCTTGAAACAGTTTGCCATTAAGCGTGAAATCCAATCATATTTTCGGACTTAGGCAGTTAATATCAAGAGTTTTAGCTATTAATTAAGATGTTATTTTTGAATTTGCAGGGGATTGTTTTATGCTGTTACAGAATTATTTAATACAAATTCGGCACCTCGATGCAGTGCCTCGGTGTTGACCGGTATTGTCTTATAATATCTTTCGGCAAGAACATCCGGCAAAGCATGTACTGCAGCTTCGACAGGGAGAATCCCCCGCTTTTGCAGATATGCACCCAGGATTACCATATTGGCTGTCTTTTGATTACCCAATTGAACGGCTAATTCATCGGCAGGCACTGCAACTGTCTCTATTGTCTCATCCAATTGGGGCTTACTTTCGATCAAAGAGCTGTTCATTACCAATAGGCCGCCTTTTTTAAGACGCGGAGCATATTTTTTCAAGGAGGCGTTATTCATCACAATCAGCGAATCTGGTTTACCGACTACCGGACAGGCGATTTGGTTCTCAGCAATAATGACCATGCAATTGGCCGTTCCGCCGCGAACCTCTGCCCCGTATGAAGGCATCAAAGTTATTTCTTTGCCTTCATTCATTGCCATCTGTGCCAATAACTTACTGGCCAATATAATCCCCTGTCCACCGAAGCCGGCGATGACAACTTCTTCATATAGTCCGTTTTTAGTATTTTGCATATTGAATTTCGAAATTATCCTTTTAATTTCCCAAGCGGGAAAGTCTTTGTCATTTCTTTTTCAATCCATTCCATCGCCTTAACCGGACTCATTCGCCAATAGGTCGGGCAGGGACTAAGCAGCTCAACCAAAGATAGTCCCCTGGCACCATCGACTTGCAGCTCAAAAGCATGCTTAACCGCTTTCTTGGCTTTACTTATCTGGGCGGGACCGCATAAGGCACATCGCTCGACATAAACGGCTCCGGGCAAAATTGCCAACAGTTCAGATACTTGAAGCGGATAGCCTTCGAGGTGTTCGTCCCGTCCGTGCTGCGTTGTAGCTGTCACCTGCTTAAGAACAGTCGTTGGCGCCATTTGTCCGCCCGTCATTCCAAAAACTGCGTTATTGATAAATATGACCGTTATTTGTTCCGCCCTATGTGCTGCGTGTATAATCTCCGCAGTGCCGATTGCTGCGAGGTCGCCGTCGCCCTGGTATGAGAATATTATTTTATCCGGATTAGTCCTTTTCATACCTGTCGCCACCGCTGGTGCTCTGCCGTGTGCCACCTCGACCATATCCACATCAAGGTAATTGTACGCCAAAACCGCGCAGCCGACAGGCGCTATGCCGATAGTCCGGCCGTGTATGCCCAGCTCATCAATTATCTCGGCTATCAATCGATGAGCGATTCCGTGTCCACATCCAGGACAATAATGCGTGGGATAATCCTTAAATGTCGGCGTTCGCTTAAATACAGTTTTCATATTTTGTATTTCGGTCATTTGAATTTGTTTCGTATTTCGAATTTTGCTCTTGAACTATACTTTCTTCAATTTTTGCTTATTCTCAGGTATCGTTAATTGTCTGATCTTATCGAGTATCTCTTCGACGGTCGGAATACCGCCGCCGGGCCGGCCATAAAAAAGTACCGGCGCCTTTCCTGCGACAGCTAATTTTACATCCTCAACCATCTGGCCGAGGTTCATCTCCACCGTAAGGAATATCCGAAATTCATCAGCAGCCTTACTAATCTGCTCGCTCGGGAACGGCCAGAGAGTAATTGGTCGTATCCAGCCAACTTTAATTCCTTCCTCTCTTGCCTTATCCACCGCGCTGCGGACAATTCTCGCTACAATGCCATAAGCAACCACTATAATTTCGGCCTGTGGTGAGCCTGTCGAATCCACATCTTCAATTTCGTGCTGTTCGCAGAGCACCTCGTTTTTCTGAATTTTCTCATATTTCGCCTGTAGCTTGTAGTTTAACTCTTCCAGTACGCCTTCACCGAGCCATAATGAGCGAACGATATTTTGCTCTCTGTCCTGGGCTCCAGTTAGAGCCCAATCTTTCGGGGGCAGTTTTCGGCCCGGCTTCTTCTGGAACATTACCGGTTCCATCATTTGACCCAGAATGCCGTCAGCCAAAACAACAACTGTCATCCGATATTGGTCGGCTAAATCAAATGCCAACGGCATAACATCGACCAGCTCCTGCACGCTCGACGGCGCCAGAACAATGGTTCTGTAATCGCCGTGTCCACCGCCGCGGGTAGCCTGGAAATAATCGCCCTGTGATGGTGCGATATTGCCTAAACCTGGCCCGCCTCGCATTACGTTGACTACAACAGCCGGTAATTCTGCTCCCGCCAGGTAACTTATACCTTCCTGCATCAGGCTGATGCCGGGGCTGGACGAACTTGTCATAGCCCTTTTGCCGGTAGCTGAAGCACCATATACCATGTTGATTGCAGCCAGTTCGCTTTCACTCTGCACGAAAACTCGGCTTTCTTGCGGCATTCTTTGGGACATGTAGGCAGTGATTTCGTTTTGTGGCGTAATTGGATAGCCGAAATAAGCATCGCAGCCGGCAATGACAGCCGCTTCCGCAAGGGCCTCATTGCCACACATTAACACCCTGTCAACCACAGTTCTTCCTTGTCCTATCACAGCTATACAAGCAGAAATCTCTTATTTTATTATTTCTTCAGATTTCCGCTTGCACAGGATTTAGGTTGCACTTTTTTCTTGTTCGGCACGGTATTTATCTCGATTGTGCCGTCGTCATCACGATACACCTCAATTCCTGCCTCCGGGCAGATAATGGCACACATTGCACAGCCGGTACAACCTGTAGTGAGCTTGTCGAAACTATCACTGTTATTTACAGGCTGGGCAGGAAAATAACCTGCTTTGTTTGAGGATTTAGAAATAACGATACCGTGTTTCGGACATACTGATATACATAATCCACAACCTTTACAACGTTCGATATCGATAATTATTTTACCGGCCATTTTTGTATTCCGTATTGTGTAGCTCGTATCGCGTCCATTCTTCGCGGCACATTGTAACAAAGCAGATTACCCCTGTAAAGTTAATAAGGAATTTATAAATGTCCTAAAACTTGGAATTTCCCATTTTAATTAAAATATTCATCTTTGGGATCAAAAGCAGGAATAACAACATTAGCGATTCGCATCCTTCCTACGGCACGATGGCGACAGAGCGGCTTAATAAGAATAGCAGTCAACGGCTTTACAGGTATCAATTTGCCGTCAAGCTCAATAGCACCATTTCCTTCAAGAACTAAGTAAATCTCTGTTAGCTTCTTGTGATAATGTATTTTGGCCTCCTCTGAAATTTCGACTATATGCAGCGTCGCTGTAGGATTGTCGGGACTAACAAAGGCACGCTGCGTATAACCGCAGGAGCACTTATTAACATCTATTTCATCGAAACGTGCAATCATATAATTGGCCATAATTTACCCTCCAAAAAAGCCTATTGAATTTTCAATAACCTTCGTATATATTCTGTCGAAACCAAGCAATTTTATCAAGACCTAATAGAGTTTTACGGGAGTAGTTATGAAAAGTTCAAAACCTAATGCAATTGTGGCACAATCCGGCGGACCTACCGCAGTCATCAACTCAAGTGCCTGCGGTGTTATCCAGGAAGCAAAGAAATCAGGTAAAATCGGTTGCGTGATAGGAGCCGTTAACGGAATATTAGGCGTCCTAAAGGAAGATTTGTTCAATTTATCTTCTGAAAAAAGCGAAACCATTGAAGCGTTAAAGCAAACACCCGCTGCTGCCTTCGGCTCATGCAGATTTAAATTAAAATCGCTCCAGGATTCCAAGGCAGACTTTAATAGGGTTCTGGATGTTTTTAGAGCACATAACATCCATTACTTTTTCTACGCCGGTGGTAACGATTCGATGGATACCGCCGACAAGGTCAATAAATTAGCTGCCGATGCCCACTACGAGCTTGTTTGTATTGGTATTCCTAAAACGGTGGATAACGACCTTGCATACACCGACCACTGTCCGGGCTATCCGAGTGTGGCAAAATATGTCGCCACCTGCGCAATGGAAGCGGGACGAGATACCGAGGCGCTTTATACAGCCGATACATGCACAATTCTGGAAGTAATGGGAAGAAACGCCGGCTGGATTGCAGCATCAACAGGTCTTGCACATCGCAGTCCTGAAGATGCACCGCACCTTATTTATATGCCGGAGGCGGCGTTTTCGTTCGACAAGCTCATTCGTGACGTCCAGGAAGTCCTCAAAGAATTCGGCAGGGTTTTTATCGTTGCAGGTGAAGGTCTCAAAGACGACAAAGGTCAATACGTCACTGCCGACTCCGGTGCTTTCAGCAAAGACAGCTTCGGCCACGTTCAGCTCGGCGGTGTTGCTGATATGCTAAAGGCCGTGATTGAAAAAGAGGTGAAGATAAAGACCCGCTTTAACAAGCTCGGCACCAATCAGCGTAGCGCAATGCACTTTGCCTCGCAGACTGACGTAAAAGAAGCCTATATGTGCGGTAAAATGGCCGTTCAGTATGCATTGAAGGGTATCAACGGCAAGATGGTAACACTCTTACGTGAAAAAGGCCGTCAATATAAATGCACGACAGGCCTGGCCGAGCTTAGAGATGTTGCAAACAGCGAAAAGAAAGTACCGCGTGAATTTATAAATGAAAAAGGCAATCATATAACAAAGGCGATGCGTGATTATCTAAAACCTTTGGTCCAGGGTCAGGCGCCGATTAAAATCGGTGACGACGGCCTGCCTGTTTTTATGCGATTTAAACGTAAACCTCTGGAAAGGAAGCTGCCAAAATATATGTAATGTCTTAAAAATATTTAGCCCCCAATTTATTGGGGGGTTTATCCCCAAAAGGAACAAAGATAATGAACGATCTTTTTGACATTAAAGGTAAAGTTATCGTTATCACCGGCGCAGGCGGAGTCTTATGCAGCACAATGGCCAAGGCGCTCGGCAAGGCCGGTGCAAAAATCGCTGTGCTTGATTTGATCGAAGACGCTGCAAAAAAAGTTGCCGACGAAATTAAAGCTAATAAAGGAAAAGCTATTGCAGTCAAATGCAACGTACTCGACAAAAAAACTCTACAGGATGCAAAGGAAAAAATCGTGGCAGAGCTTGGCCCTGTGGACATTCTTATAAATGGGGCCGGTGGTAATAAAAAAGATGCCACAACATCACCAGAGCTTTCTTTTTTTGACCTGCCGAGTGAAGCTATTCGGTCTGTCTTCGACCTGAATTTTATCGGCACGCTGCTGCCGACGCAGGTATTCGCCAAGGATATGGCTGAAAGAGGAGCAGGCATAATACTGAATATATCGAGCATGAATGCCTTTCGGCCTTTGACTAAAATTCCTGCATATTCAGCCGCCAAGGCAGCCGTGAGCAATTTCACACAATGGCTGGCGGTGCACGTCTGTCAGAATTATTCAAAGGACATACGCGTCAACGCAATTGCTCCGGGATTTTTCCTGACCGAGCAAAACCGGTTTCTTTTGACTGATGAAAAAACCGGTAACCTAACCGATCGCGGAAAGACGATTATTAACCATACGCCGATGGGAAGGTTCGGCCAGGCGGAAGAATTAGTTGGAACTGTTATGTGGCTTTTAAGTGATGCCGCAAAATTCGTCACCGGCGTAGTTGTCCCCATTGACGGCGGCTTCTCAGCCTTTAGCGGTGTATAAAAATGATAATGATTAAGTAGGAGAATACAATGGCTGATGTTGACCCAGCACGAGCTTTGAAAGAATTTAAGCCGAAGCATAAGTTTTTTGTAGGCATCGATTCGGACGGTTGCGCCTTCGATACAATGGGAATTAAGCAGCGGGAATGTTTCTGTCCGTGGATGATTGGCTATTTCGGCCTGCAGCCGGTCGCCCAGGCGGCAAGAGAATGCAAAGATTTTGCCGACCTTTTCTCAAAAACGCGTGGCGCCAATCGGCATAAAACAATCAAACTCATTATAGCGGAGCTGCTACCTTCGCATCCGATGGTTAAGTCCAGAAAATTTAAGGTTCCGCAATTTCCACACTATTTTGCATGGGTTGACAATCCAAAGAGTACACTCAGCGATGCCAGTCTAAAAAAAACAATTAGCGAAACCAAAAGCCCAGAGGCGAAAAATGAGCTGGAAAATGTGCTGGCGTGGAGCGAAAGGGTCAATTGGTCTATAAAGGAAATCGTTAAAGACATGCCGCCGTTTCCTTATGTGCGGGAGAGCCTGGAAAAAATAAAACCTTTAGCCGACGTAATTGTTGTATCGGCTACGCCGGGCGAGGCTCTTATCCGGGAATGGAAGGAACACGATATCGCCCAGTACGTACAAGTTATAGCGGGGCAGGAAATGGGGACAAAGGCCCAGCATCTCGAGTATGCAACAAAGGGCAGGTACGAAAAAGACCATGTTCTAATGATTGGCGATGCCCCGGGTGATATGAAGGCTGCCAAGGCGAACAATGCACTATTTTATCCGGTAAATCCGGGCGATGAAGACAAATCATGGAAACGGTTCCATGATGAGGCTTTTGACAGATTCATGAAGAGTCAGTACGCCGGCAAGTATGAAGAAAAATTGATAGCGGAATTCAACGCATGCTTACCAGAAACGCCGCCCTGGAAGAAATGACGATGTACAAATGACAATTGAACGGCAAAATAAAACCGGTTTTGTTTCTAATAATGAGGCTCGGCAGGCAATTTCCGAGTTCTTCGCGCAGAATGATTATACCGGCAAAAAAATTCTGCTGATAATTCCGGATAACACCCGTTCAGGACCGATAGGGGACATATTCAAAATTATTTATGATTGTCTAAAGCAAAATGTTAAAAGTATTGATTGCTTAATTGCCCTGGGAACTCATCCACCACTCGCTGAGGAGCAAATCTGTAAAAGGCTGGACATAACACTCAATGAACGGCACAGCAAATACGCTCAGGTTAAGTTCTTCAATCACAACTGGCAAGATGACCAAACGTTCACAACAATCGGGAAAATCACAGCCGACGAAATTGCGCAGATAAGCGACGGATTATTTCGCGAAGAAGTTGACGTTGCAATCAATAAATTGATTTTCGAATACGATGAATTTTTCATCGTTGGGCCGGTTTTCCCGCACGAGGTGGTTGGTTTTTCCGGCGGGCATAAATATATATTTCCGGGAATAGCCGGCGAGAAAATCATAAATTTCTTTCACTGGCTCGGTGCCGTCATTACAAATCCTGTCATAAACGGCAACAAATGGACGCCGACACGAAAGGTCGTCGAAAAGGCGGCCTCGTTTATAAAAATGCCGCATAAATTATTTGCTATTGTAGCCGTCGAAAATAGGCTGAAAGGAATATTTATCGGCGATTGCATTGAGGCTTGGGAAAAAGCTGCGGATTTATCCAAAGATGTTCATATCGTTTATAAAGATAAGCCCTTTAAGATTATTCTTGCCATTGCACCGCAGATGTACGATGATATATGGACGGCAGGTAAGGCAATGTATAAGCTTGAGCCGGTCGCAGCCGACGGCGCAACGCTTATTATATACGCCCCGCATATAACGGAAGTATCATATACACACGGCAAAATCTTAGATAAAATCGGTTATCATACGAGGGATTATTTCCTAAAGCAGATGGATAAATTCGCGGATGTCCCTCGTTCATCGCTGGCACACTCCACGCATGTGAAAGGTATCGGCACACATATCAACGGCGTTGAAAAACCGAGGATTAACGTGGTATTGGCGACCGGAATTTCGCGGCAGCGGTGTCAAAAAATTAATCTCGGTTATATGAATCCGGAACAAATCGACATATCGAACTACGAAAATAAAGAGGACAAAGGGATTCTTGTTGTGCACCATGCAGGCGAAACACTATATAGATTATCAAGTGGATATATACCAACTATTTTGAAATATTAAGCCAGCAGAAAAATACAGACAAATACTATGCCAGCCAATCTAAATAATAAAAACATCAATATTAAGGCCGTTGCAAACAAGGCGTTGAAAAACGATAAACTGCTGGCCGGGCTTCTTGATAATCTCTGGTCGAAGGACGAAACGATAAGATATAACAGTCATAAGGTTCTCTTTTTTATAACAGAAGAACGCCCACAAGCCTTATATTCCAATTGGGACTATTTTGTCAAATTTCTGGACAGCGATAACACTTACCACAAGCTCAGCGCAATACTTCTCTTGGCAAATCTTACTAAGGTTGATAAAAACAACAAGTTTGAGAAAATGTTTAATCGGTTTTACGACCTGCTTAATGACAAGAGTTTTATCACAGCAGCGTACCTTGCGGGCGCATCTGGAAAGATAGCAAAGGCTAAGCCGAAACTACAGACCAGGATAACAAATAGATTATTGAGCATAGATAAAACACATCATGACCCGGAGCGTATAGACCTGGTAAAAGGTTCTATTATCGAATCATTCAAAGAATATTTTGAAGAATCAAAAAATAAGAAGAAGATAATAGAATTTGTTAAGAAACAGTTGAAAAGCAAGAGCCCCAAAACTAAAAAGATAGCAAAAGATTTCATAGAACAGCTAAACAAGTCAACAGAAAAAGAAGACAATTGCAAAAGGAGTATTGAAAGATGTCAAAAGCAGATTCGACAAGCTCACCGCAGGCAGATATCGGCCTGATCGGCCTGGCGGTAATGGGTGAAAACCTGATTCTCAATATGGAAAGCAAAGGCTTTACAGTAGCCTGTTTTAATCGCACCGTATCAAAAGTGGATGATTTTGTAAACGGCAGAGCCAAAGGCAAAAACATCATCGGTTGTCACTCTATCGAGGAGTTTGTCGGTAACCTCAGTAAACCGCGTAAGATTATGCTTATGGTAAAAGCCGGCAAGCCTGTCGATGAATTTATTGAGCATCTCCTGCCGCACCTCGAAGATGGTGACATCATCATCGACGGCGGTAACTCGCACTTCCCTGACACTATCCGTCGTACAGCTTATGTCGAAAGCAAAGGCAAATTATATATTGGTACCGGCGTTTCTGGTGGCGAAGAAGGGGCTTTATTAGGCCCATCAATTATGCCGGGAGGTTCACCGGCAGCCTGGGAGCACGTTAAACCAATCTTCCAAAAAATAGCAGCTAAGGCTCCAGATGGGACACCTTGCTGCGAATGGATGGGAGAAAACGGCGCAGGCCACTTCGTCAAGATGACGCATAACGGCATCGAGTATGGTGATATGGAGATGATTTGCGAGACGTATCAGATGATGAAAGACGGCCTGGGAATGACCAACCAGGAAATGCACGATTGTCTGGCCGAGTGGAACAAGGCCGAGCTTGGCTCGTACCTGATTGAGATAACTCGTGACATCCTCGCTTATAAAGATGAGGAAGGCAATGAAGTCATCGACCTTATCTTAGATACGGCCGGCCAGAAGGG
>Ga0154689_1047_pt4 | contig 9670 bp, 12 predicted proteins | sample Rifle2008BG13ft_FD_116118 | JGI IMG/M metagenome (GOLD analysis project Ga0154689, IMG submission 116118) | Planctomycetes bacterium RBG_13_44_8b
ATAATATGACCAGGACCGAAAATGGCGGCAGCGGAGACATCTATTATAGCAGCTCAGCTACCAATTATACCGGAAGCCTTGATAGTTTAGGCTCTACTTGCGGAACAAAATATCGCTATGAGTATTTCCCTCATGCCGTCGACAGCTATACGACAGACCGACCTGGCGGCGGAGGTCTCCGCGTAAAGAGGTATATCTATAAGGATCAGACTTTCACTGATGTAAAGCTGCCTAACGATAAGAATGCCCTCTTCATAAACTGCACGTTCAACGGCGTGATGTATGTAGATTGCAGCAAGACGACAGGCAACTATAACAATGTGCGGTTTGACAACTGCATGTTTAATGGAACAACAGTGACAGACACTCCGCAAGCATTCAACTGGCAGAAAAACTGTCTGTATTATACCGGCAGCGCAACATTCCAAAATGATACAAGTGCCGAAGCAACGATCCTTGCTCCTCATTTTAACATTAACCTTGGCAATACGAATCCTGTCAGCGGTACTGAGAACGTCCTCCGCGGGGCTATCGTTGGTGGAATAGTGGATATAAGAGGCAACGCAGAAGTATTCGGAACCATCATTTCAATGGCCGATACGAGTATGTATACCAGCGGCTATGTGACAAACATCGGCGCTACACTTGACGACGGCGGCAGCGAGACAGTCGCCATCGGCGATGTCGGCGTTATTAATATTACTCCCGACGCAGATAAGTTGCTGCCGAGCGGGATAACAAGCCCTATACTTATTAAACCTTTGCAAAATACATATTGTGAAAGTTTGTAAAATTGAAATAACTTGTATGCTAAACAAAACAAAAACAGGATATTTTCTGAAAGGTAAAAAGATGAAAAGGTCGTTGATAAATATGATAATTTTTGTTGTACTCCTGACAGGCATGCTTATTGCAGGTGTACAAATTAGCCGAGCTGCCATAGGCTCAAATGTTTGGACTGTCAATTATAACGACATAGATCCCAATGAGCCTGAGCCCGAGCCAGAAGCTGTTTGGACTGTCAATTATAACGACATAGATCCCAATGAACCTGAGCCTGAGCCTGAAACTGTTTTCAGATAACTACTTTTGAATTCATCCAACTGATGCAGGAGACAGATATTTAGGCAAAGGTGTTTTTGTTATTACCTACCCTGAAGATAACAACAAAACCCTTCCAAATTAAGGATATATCTATCGAGAAAAAGCATGAAAGCCGATTGCAAAATCGGCTTTCTATTTTTGTACTTTATTTTGTAATGAATGATAAAATGCCTGTAATTATTATTGGAGACTTAGCGGCAGCGATAAAAATCAATTAGATGGAGTTTCACTCGCAGAGTATATATTCAGCAGTCGTATTTGATGTTCGTGAAGTAAATTATTTGCCTCGACAAGCTCTGTTATCAAAGCAGCTTGATTAAGCATTGCTTCGATAAGGTCAAAATTTTGCTGAGCTGATTCATGACTATATTCCGGCAGAGTAATAAACACGTACCCATAATCATTCTGTTCAGTAGCCAATTGTGCAGCGGCTATACAAACGCCGTCCACTTGAGCTACAACCGGCTCTATGCCATCATCAACTCTGGTACAGAACTCTTTTAGAATAGCGGCGTTAATATTCAATTTCGAAAACTCTTCGCTGTCACTAAACCAGAAGTTTCCCTGTTTATCCATAATTACCATCAAAGGTCCATTCTCAGGCAGTATTTCAAAAATTCGTGGCACAAGCTGTTTGTTCAGCACAACATTCGCAGATAATATCGAGTCGAACATATCCATTTAAATGATTCCTTACTATATTTGCGAATCGGTAGTTTTTACAAAATGTCGGTATAATCATGCATAGACTTGTCAAGTACTTGCGTTTAATAAAAGATTTCGCATTAATTGTTCCAGAACAAATTGACTGCTGAGTTTTGAGATGAGTTTATGGGACTCAAATTTCAATTCTGATGAGCAGGATATGCTTAAAAATTAAGCGATGATTTTAGCTGGGCCATGGGGAATTTTTTGCCGGGACAAGCGGTTTTGCGCGCTCCCGGTGTCGTATTATGGCCATAAATACGGCTTTTGCTAATCCCATATCGCGTTTGCAAAAAACTGATTAATTTAACAAGTGACTGCATCTGTTTGGCTGTAGGTACCGACCGATCAAAATCACCAACCAGACAAATTCCTATTGAACTTTCATTAGCCCAATTATCTGGAGTCTTGCAATGTGCGCCAGTCCGCTGCTCACTCCAGCGATATGTAATCTCTACTTCGCCATCACCACTGTCAGTACCGTTACCAATAACAAAATTATAGCCTACCCCCTCCCAATGGTTACCCTCTCTGTGCCACTTATCAAATATAGCAACATTTCCATTATCCGTCCCTGAATGATGCAGCACAATAGCAGTCCATTTCTTTTCGATTTTCGAATCCGGCAGCCAATTCGCAGGCACACTCGTATCAATCTTCTTTTCTACTTTCTCATAATGTTTGATCGGCAATGGTAAAGATTGAGGCCCTATGCTCGTAGATTCATAGACAATTCGAGGCGCCGACTCCTCATTATAAACACAACCACTCAAAATTAAAAAACAGCTACAAATAATAAATGCTTTCAAGAATAACCCCCTGGTTTTTTTGAAATGCCCGTTCCTGTATCTTTTTATCGGCACTATTAATAAGAACTTTAATTAAAATGTTTTTTGCTTAAATCCGGTTTTTCTTTATATCTTACCATACGTAAACAAGTACCAGACTCATTATACTCAACTAAATCCATATAGGAATTTATCAGTAACAGTCCCCTGCCTGATGTTTTATAAAGGTTCTCTCCAAGCCTTGGATCCGGCACCATTTCAGGCTTAAAACCTTCACCCTGATCCGTGAGAGATATTTCTATCCTGTCCAGGTCAACAAGAAAGTCAATTTTGACTTTCTTATTTGGATCCATTTTATTACCATGCTTAATGGCATTAAGAAAGGCCTCTTCCAAAGCCAAATGAACAGCGAAAATATCATCCTCGCTAAAACCGTTATCCTTCAACCCTGAGAATACCTTTTTACTCACATCATAAATAGCTGAAGGTTTACTTTCTACAAACATTGAATCATGGATCGGCGTTTCAAACGCCATTGGTTCCCCCCCTCCATGTGCCAAACCAGTTTAAACAAAATCAACGTTGTTTGCACATTAATCATGTCCACCATCAATTATTTCTTATTTTGCCCTTAATTCACCAGGTCAAAATATGCTGATTGTCATGCCTCAGGCAGGTTTTCGGTTGCACTTTCTATATCTTTATAAATATCGAACACTTTCGTAAGCCGAGTTATCTTAAATATTTCGTGGATTTTTGGATTTATATTACACAGTCTAAGCTTGCCGCCACTTTCGTAAATTCTCTTGCTTATCCTTATTAGAAGTCCCAGAACGGCAGAGGACAAAAAGCGAACATTACAAAAATCCAATATCAAATTGATCCCGCCAGAAGTGGATTCTAAAACAGACATGATAGACTCTTGAAGTGCCTTAATGTCATTCTCTTCCAATATCTTTTCATCGGTAAAAGTTACTATCGTTGCATTTTTAATATACTCGACACTAATTCTTGGCTTAATATCAGCCATGTTAACCTCCTTAAAAACTTTAAAATTGAAATGAAATCCTATGTCAGAGCCTTCAATATGTCAAGTCTTTTGCTAATCCGACAAATTTTTTAAACATCTTAATAGAATCTCACGCCATTTCAGAATATGCCATGCGACATCTTTTAATTTTCTTTATTTTAGAGAGAAAATCCTTGCTATTTTCACTGATTAATACATAATAAGCAACTGGGATGTTTGTTGTGGTCATAGTTTTGACGTCTCTTTAATCCCGATGAATCGGGGCATAAATATATCTATAATCATCGTAGGACGGCGAAGAGGGTTAGAAAGAGCTATAAAAATCGAATTCAGAACGTTAAATATCAAATGCGTAACAAAATTGGTGTGAAATCATAAAATTTACCGGTTTCCCCATTTTATGCACTGAAGTTTCAGAATTATTATTGCTTACTTGATCTTGTGCTTTTGTGTACCTTTACACAAGGAGCAGGAAAAATCCATATAATAATAAAAGCCTATTACAAGGAGATTAAAATGAGAATAAGCAGATCTACAGGATACGCGCTGCTGGCTGTAGGCTACATCGCCAAAAATGAAAACAAAAAAACTATTTTATCTCAAGATATATCCAAGGAATATGACATACCACTTGAATACCTGCTTAAGATACTACAACAATTAGTCAGAGCAAACGTATTACATAGTAAAAGAGGCCCGCGCGGCGGATTTTCTTTAGCCAAACCAACAAAACAAATTTCGATGCTCGATATGATTGAAGCCGTCGATGGACCTATGACCTGCCAATTAAGCATAGCTGAACAGTCAGGTCGTGAAAAATTCAGCATTCGAGCTGAACAGGTCTATGAAAAAGCAGTCGCTCAGACTCGAAATATCCTTGAAAAGGCAAAACTTGCAAGTTTACTCTAAACCTAATTTGAAAATTGGTAATTTGTGATTAGTAATCAGAGACGGTTTCCAAATATCAGTTTCCAGTAACAGGTACTTTTGAAATGAAAATTTGTGAATTTCAGCAGTTAATTGCTAAAAAGTATAAAAAGAGGGACATGGAAAGGGGTATTCCAGCAACTTTCATGTGGTTTATAGAAGAGGTCGGAGAGCTTGCTACAGCCCTGGCTTCCACAGACCAGGCAAATAAAGAGGAAGAATTTGCAGACGTCTTTGCATGGCTTTGCACATTAGCTAATATTAGCGATGTGGACTTGGAAAAGGCATGCACTAAATACACAGATGGTCGCGTTAAAGGCTTCAAGCCCAAGTAACCTGTTTTACTATTGCTGGTCGGGGTATTGTATCTCGCTTTCTTTGCTGCAGGCTGTCAAAGCTCGATAAAAACACCAACCTAACCCACCGATAATCAGCAGTATTACAACGCTCAAAATCAAGTATGACACGCCGCTAAGCTCTCCTTGAGAAGTCAGTATCCCCGTTTTAGGCTCTCGCTGAGGAGCCGAACTAATTAAATAAAGCGCAATAAATCCACTGATATCCAATGTGGAAAAAACGCCCGCCCAGCGTACTATCCAGGATGCTTGCACAGATGAACTGTCGTCTCTTCCGAGCACATAATTACTTACGATAACTGCTATAACAGCCGGTGGCAGTGCAATCCACAATATAAGTTTATTATCCCGGCCCTTCAAGGCCGACATAAACAGAATTGCAATCAAAAACGCTGAAACCAGCGAAAGAACAAGGGCAACAGCACCACCGACCGTTCCTCTAATATACGACCGACTCCCGTACTCCTTCTGCCAGGGCTGGTCACCCCGGCCTTTGACCAAACTTACAAGCACAGCGGCAACCGGAACGAAAATCATAACAGATAATCCCACACAATTAACCAGGTCCCAGCCGCCATTCGGCTTTTTAAGAAATCCAGCTTCCCGCGTTAAGTCATCAAACAAACTCCAGAAAAATATTGATCCTAAAATAACCGGGATGAAGATTCTAATAAGATAGTCCCACCATACACCCAGCTTCCAGTCGCTTCGCTCATTAGCGTGTCGGCGCAGTAAATCAATTCGCCACAGCCAGCCCAGAACTATACACTCGAGCAGACCGAGAAATGCGATCCCCCACGTTCCGTCAATAAAGTCACTAACGACTCCAAGCCAGTTCAAACCCCCTTCAGTGATATACACAATCCCAATACCAAGGCCTATCAGGCTCATAATCGGCAGCACAATGCTTCGATGCCAGCCTGTTTTATCTACAATCGCCGCAAGCACCGATTCAGTGATTGAAAAAGCCGAGTCAATACCAAGAGTAATTAGTGCAAAAAAGAATACAACACTAAACCATGCTGAATGTGGCAATTGGGCCAGCGCATAAGGGAATGCCACAAATGCAAGGCCTGGCCCACCCTCAACTACCTCTTCCATAGGCACCGGTTTGCCAGCCTGGGCGGTGACAAATGCCATACCTCCTAAAGTAGCAAAAACAGCAAGACCCGCAATAAAACTTGTTCCAAAATCAGAAAAAGCAATTATAGCTGCATTATTGTTAAGGTCGCTCTTTCTATGGAGAAAACTGGCATAAGTAATCATTACACCGCCGAACGCCAAACTCAAAGAAAAGAACGCCTGTCCGAATGCAAATCGCCACGTTGTCGCTTTTGCCAGCTCAGACCAGTCCGGATTAAGATAGTAAGCCAGCCCATGCATACTGCCTTCAAGCGTCAGACCTCGAACAGTAAGGATAAATAACATAAGCCACGGTAACGGAACCGTTAGCCAAACAATTCTGCCGACCATTTTGACGCCCCTGAATATGCAAAGGTACATCAGTAACCATGTTAAAACCAATGGCCAGAAGATATTCCAGCGAACATTTCCAAGGGCAGGGCCTTCGGTTCTGCCTAAATAAGTATGGTAGAAAAACTCCTCCGCCTTTTTTACGCCTTCAACTCCTTGCCCTGCCCAAGGCAGCTCGCCGCCTGTTAGAATACCCTTCATACTAAAGTAAAGAAAACTAAAACAGTATGCCATAACAACCGTATAGAAAGTAACAATGACAAATCCGAGAAATATACTCCACCAGCCGACAAACTCAAAGCTCTTATGACTACGGGCAAAGGCATATGGCGCTGCTCGCTGTGTAAAATGTCCAAGGCTGAACTCTAAAACGAGCATCGGCACACCAACTACAAACACAGCGACTACGTATGGAATTAGAAATGCCCCCCCGCCATGGCCATACAATTCGTATGGAAATCTCCACAGATTACCCAGGCCCACCGCCGAGCCGATTGCCGCAAGGACAAATGCGCCCCGCGTACCCCAGCTTTCTCTCTGTTCTTCGAGAGGCTCCGCCATAGTCCCTTATTTCAGAGTTTTTCCCTGCGCACAAAGATGTGCTTTGTTATCTTGTGGTTTTATGTTTGCGTGTTCTATTTCGAGCAAATCCAAAGTGTCACGTTCTATAATATTACGAATCTGAACCCTTGGTACGGAAGGCAGATTCGTATCGGCTAAAAGCATGTTAAAACCCAGCAGCGTCTCGATACACTGGTTTGCATGACCGTATGGAAAGCCGCTGCCGAACAAAAGTTTATCCATAACATCTCGTTCATGTGCCGCTACAACAATGTTATATGTCTGCCATACACTGCTCGGCCGAATGGTTAAATCCGCATACACATTTTCATGTTTTGCCACCATAGCTAATGTCTGTTCAACAAACGGCACTCCCATTGTGCCAATGATAATCTTCAATGCAGGAAACGTTCTCGCAACTTCATCAAGCAAATGCGGCTGTGCATACTCAAGAACAGCTTCAGGCTTAAGATTTACATCGCCGTTATGAAAGAAGACAGGCAGTTCCAGCTCCTGTGCCGACTCATAAAATCGTAATGCCCTGCTGTGAGTAGGATGAAAACCCCGCGTGCTGCAGTAAAGAACCGCGCCCTTGAGACCGAGCTTCTCCTTAATGGTTTTTAGATTACTGACACCGACTTTATCTTTTGTCGGTTCTACCACCGCAAAACCGATCATTTTTTCGTCGTGCTTTTTTATATAATCTGCCAATTTCTCATTGACATCATCGCTCGGCCCATCTGCATTAGCCAGAACTATGCAGGCATCGACTGTTTGCGCTGCCTCTAAGTGCTCGGATATCTCAACATCGCCCGCTGTGAAATTTATATGTGTATGGCAGTCAACTATCATTATCCAGCCCTTAAGGCGTTAAACCACCGTAAAACAGCCATAAAAAATCGGGATTTATATTAGCCAAGCTATCTTTCAGCGTCAAGAGTAAATATCTACGATATTTATTGTTATCGTCATATCTTAGTTTAAATCTTGTGTTTAATCTTCACGCCTTTATAATTGGCATAAACATCTTATAAAAAAAATTTATACTTATTTCTCCTGCAAAAATCTAACAGAGTCGAAAGTCCTATAATAAATAATTACTAATGATTGACAAATTATCTAAGGCCTTTTTGACCTATCGGCTCGGCTAATGTGGTATTTTGTCACTATTTTTAACTTTATCCTATAAACCTGCGGTGAAAATTCTTGATTTTTTTTGATTTTTTACTATAACTGCGTAGTCTGTAAATATGAGGATTATGCTAAATCTGCTTCTTTTTGTTTGATCAGAGCGTGTTTATGGATTGTCCCGTTTGCAGAAATGCGATGATTACTCTTGAGCTGGCTAATGTCGAAATCGACCATTGCACCGATTGCGGTGGTATATGGCTCGACGCCGGTGAGCTCGAACAATTGCTCGGCGATAATATCAAAGTCAAGCGTCTGCTCGACTCCTTTAAAGTTGATTCAACCAAATTTGAAAAACTCAGACAATGTCCCATTTGCGATAGAAAAATGCAAAAAATTATCGTCGACTCCGGCCAGCCGGCTATGTTGATAGATAAATGCCGGATAGGTGACGGCCTATGGTTTGATAAAGGGGAACTACACAATATTATTGAAAAAGCACAATTTGATAAAAACAATAAAGTTTTAAAACTATTGGCTGATATGTTCGGCCAAAATCAACAGAATCAGGGTTAAGAACAGCATTATGCTGGTGAAAAAATACAAAAGGAGTATAATGCAAACAATAAAAGACAAGTTGTTTGAAAGGAGAAAATCATGAGTACATTCACCATAGTCCTCATTGTTGTCGCTGTAATTGCTATCGTCGTGGCACTGGTAATGAAGAAACGCTCTGCCTAAGACGATAGTGAAACTTCATTAAAGGTACAAAAATGATAATATCAGCTTTTTTCGCATTTATTCTTGGGCTCGCTGTTGTTCTTGGGCTGCTTGTAATCTTTGTCATCGCCGTTTACAACTCCCTTATCCGGCTGCGCAATCAGGTTGATAATGCCTGGTCGCAGATTGACGTCCAGCTAAAGCGCCGACACGATTTAATACCCAATCTCGTCGAGACCGCTAAGGGTTACATGAAACACGAGCGAGGGACTTTCGAAGCCATAACCGAAGCCCGCAGCAAGGCGATGGGCGCAAGAAGCGTTTCAGAATCATCTAAAGCTGAAGGTGCACTCGGCGAGGCGCTAAGCAAATTTATGCTGGTTGTGGAAAATTACCCCGACCTGAAAGCCAATCAAAATTTCCTCTCGCTTCAGGAAGAGCTTAGCAGCACCGAGAACAGAATCGCTTTTGCCAGGCAGAACTATAACGACCAGGTTTTGTCCTTCAACAACAAGATTCAGATGTTCCCATCGAACATCATCGCCGGCATGTTCAGCTTCGGAAAACGCGATTTCTTCGAGATAGAAGCAGCAGCCGAACGAGAAGTACCGAAGGTAAGCTTTTAACAAGCAGGTTGTTGGCAGATACCGATTGAATTATAAGCCGCTCGCCGTGCGAAGCCCGCCGTGTCTGCGACTCGTCGCAGCAGGTTTGCCTGCGAGCCGCGAAGTGTGAGCTATGTGGGAATTAATACGAGCCAACAAACGAAATTCTATCCTGCTAATGGTGCTGATGGCGGTGGTGCTTCTTCTGCTGGGCTTCATCATCGGCATGGGCTTTTTCGGCAGTGAAGGTGGATTCTTCGGCTTGCTTATTGC
>Ga0154689_1054_pt22 | contig 9577 bp, 10 predicted proteins | sample Rifle2008BG13ft_FD_116118 | JGI IMG/M metagenome (GOLD analysis project Ga0154689, IMG submission 116118) | Planctomycetes bacterium RBG_13_44_8b
CGCAGACCATATAACCAAGGAAGATATGGAGAAAGAAACTCCTGCTACTATGGTTGCCAGGCAGGAGCAGGAACGAACAGATGCAAAAAAAGTTCCTGTTGTTGAGGATTATACGGCCGATGATGAAGATGATATTAATGTCGAACAGCCGTCTGGCGAGCAGGTGGAGTAGTTTAAAGAATTTAGCAGGAAGGAACAGATATGGCAAATTTCAATAAAGTTATTTTGCTCGGCAACCTCACGAGAGACCCGCAATTGTCTTACCTGCCGAGTCAGATGGCTGTGGTTGATTTTGGACTTGCGGTAAACCGAAATTGGACAGGCCAAGACGGCCAAAAGAAACAAGAAGTCTGTTTTGTGGATTGCAGGGCGTTCGGGAAAACCGCCGAAAACATCAATAAATACTGCAAAAAGGGAAATCCGTTGTTTATTGAAGGCAGATTGACTTTTGACCAGTGGACAACACAGGAAGGCCAGAAACGAAGCAAACACAGGATTACAGTTATGTCTTTTCAATTCCTGCCTTCCGGGGGCAGCAGCGGCAGAGAACAGGACAGCAGTCCGGAGCCGGAACAGGAATTTTCCGGAAATCACGGCTCAGAAAATAATGCCCCCAGCGGCAATGATGATATTCCATTTTAAGCTAAAAAATTAGAAATAAAAATAAGTTTAGGAGTAGTTTTCAGTGAGAACACAAGGTTTTAACAGAAACAATAACAGAAACAATAACAGAAACAAGACAAAAGTAAACAGCAGAAGAAAAAAACGCAAAGAAAGTCCCAAAGAGCAGAATCAATGCAGGTTCTGCCGCTCGAAAACAAAGTACGTCGATTATAAAGACCTTGAGGTGTTAGGCAAGCTGCTGACCCATCGAGGCAAGATTTTCTCGCGAAAGCGCAGCGGAAACTGCGCGAGCTGCCAGAGAAAAGTCAGACTGGCGATAAAACGAGCGCGTTTTATGGGATTACTGCCGTTTACAAGTTAATAGAAAAATCGTTAAGCGGTTATGGTGGCGAAGCTCGTATCGGTTGCGTCGAGTGTGAATCGTCAAAGCCGCATCCGATAGATGTTTAACGAAACGAGCATCGCAACCGATAAACGAATTACGTTAAGCAGAAAATTGAAAACGTAAAGAATCGAAAAATTGGAGATATACGAATATGAATGTATTACTGTGTGAAGATATTGAAACACTTGGCTGGTACGGAGATATAGTCGATGTCAATGAAGGCTATGCAAGAAATTATCTTCTGCCTCAAAGACTGGCGACCGTTCCGAGTGAGGCAAAGATTAAAGCAATGGCCGAGGAAAAGGCCAGAAGGGCTGAGCAGAGACAAGTTGTCATTGATAATCTCAAGAAGGCTGCGCAGGCTGTTGACGGCGCCGAGGCGGTTATAGCGGCAAAGGCTAACGAGCAGGGCCATCTGTTTGGTTCGGTTACGGAAAGTCAAATCGCAACTAATCTTCGTCTGCAGGGATATGAAGTTGCCGATAAGCACGTCAAACTCGGCGAGCATATCAAGGAAATCGGTCAATATACGGTTAAAATTGTTTTTGCTGTGGATATAACAGCCAAAGCGCAGGTTACCGTAGTGCCGGAAGGGCAAAGTGTAGAAACATCTGATAAGTCGGATGTTCAGGAAAACGCAGAACAACAAAACTCGAACTGATAAACGAATGGATTCTTCGACAGGCTCAAATCTTGTTGCCGGCAGGACAATGCCTCAGTCCCTTGAGGCTGAAGCGGCGGTGCTCGGTTCGATGATACTCGACCCGGAATGTATCGGGCTTGTCGTTCAAAAAATAAAGACCGATGCGTTTTATCGCCTCGAGCATCAATTGATGTTTAATGCTATTGTTGCATTGTGGGAGAAAAAGGGTGAAAATTTCGACATTGTACTGCTTCGGGACGAGTTGAAAAAACGCGGTGAACTCGAAGAAGTCGGGGGCCCGCAATATATTGAAAGAATAGCCAACGCAGTACCGTCCAGTGCAAATATCGAGCATTATGTTCAGATTGTAAAAGAAAAACAGATGCTCAGGGAGCTTATTGCCGCTGCCGGCGAGGTTATGACCGATGCGTTTGAAACCAGCGGAGATGTCGGCGACAAGCTCGACAAAGCTGAGCAGAAAATATTTAACGTAACGCAGAAAAAAATTACCGGTGTGGTAATCGCAATCAAAAGCCTGCTTACCGAAGCGTTTGAGGCTATCGACAAACGTCAGGGCCATCATGTAACGGGCATTGCGACAGGGTTTGCGCAACTCGACGAGAAAACCTGCGGTCTGCAGAACGGCGAGATGATTGTTATTGCCGGCAGACCGAGTATGGGCAAAACAAGCTTTGCTATGAATATCGCCGAGCATATCGGTGCGGACAATAATATACCGGTCGCATTATTTTCGCTCGAAATGAGCAAACAGCAGCTTGTCGAGCGAATACTTTGCAGCAGAAGTATGATTGACTCGCAGCTCGTAAGAAAAGGTATGTTGAATGATAATCAGTATCAGGAGCTTGTTCAGACGGCAAGCGAATTAAGCGAAAAACCTATCTTTGTTGATGATACCCCTGCAATAACCCCCCTTGAACTTCGGGGAAAAGCAAGAAGACTCAGGGCCCAGCACGGCATAAGGTGCATTATTGTTGACTATTTGCAGCTTATGAGCCTCGGCGGCAGAGTAGAGTCCAGACAGCAGGAAGTGAGTGAAATGAGCAGATATTTAAAGGCTCTTGCCAGAGAACTCGAAATTCCTGTAGTGGTTTTAAGCCAGCTTAACCGCTCGCCGGAAGGCAGAGAAGGACATAGGCCGAGAATGAGCGACCTGCGCGAAAGCGGAAGTATCGAGCAGGACGCCGATGTTGTTATGCTGCTGCATAGAGAAGATTATTATCATCGCGGAGAGACCGACTACGAAGAAACTAACAGCGCCGAAATAATAATTGCTAAACAGCGTAACGGTCCGACGGATACGATTGAGCTTAACTTTAATGGAACAAATACTCGGTTTACTCCCAGGGCCAAGGTTCAGACGCCGTTCTGAGACGGCCGATTTTAGGTATGGAAAACTTTGCGGGAAAGGGATTTTATGCGGATGTTTGAGTGCTGCTTTAAAAATGACAGACTGCTGCTTGTTTTATCTGTGGTGTTTGTATCGTTTTTTGCTTTTTATAGTCCTGCTTATGCGGACGACCCGGGCGAGGCAAATTACGAAAGAAAGGTGATAGACAGCGTTGAGACGGCAGGGAATATCCATATCAGCAGCCAAAGAATACTCTCAGTGGTAAGGAGCAAGGCCGGACGATTATTCAGCGATATCGAGGCGCAGGAAGATGTCAGGAGAATCGCAGCTATTGCAGGCGTAGAATTGGCCTATTACAGTATTGAACCGGTCGGCGATAAAATCAAACTAATCTTCGCGGTAAAAGAAAAAATCCTTATTCGCGATATAACCTTCAGTGGAAAAAGAAAATACGACAAGAATAAGCTGATGGAAAAAATGGAGCTCAAAAAGGGCGATTATCTTGACAAGCTAACCGCACAAAACGGCGCTGAAAAACTAATCAAGTTTTATCACACGACAGGATACCCTTTTGTAAAAGTTGATTATGATATTTCAGGCATAGAACAGGGAAAACTGCATTATACGATTGACGAGGGGTCGAGGGTTAAAATCGGCAAAGTAAAGTTTGAAGGGAATAAATCGGTAAAAAGAAAAGAGCTCACAAAAGTTGTCAAGGGCAAACCCAGACAGTTCTACTTCTTTCAAAACTATTATCGGCAGCAGACTATCGATGACGATTTGGTCGAATTGCAGAAAGCATACGATAAAAGAGGTTATCTCGATACGAAGGTGTCCTACAAGACAGAGCTTTCGAAAAACAGAAAGAAAACCGAACTTGTTTATGTAATAGAGGAAGGTAAGCAATATGACGTTGAAAAAATAGAGCTTGTGGGGAATGAATTTTTCAGCGATGCAAATCTGGTCGGCGCCTTCAAGCTTAAAGAAGGCCGGTTCTACAGCAAGGAAAAAGCGGAGCAAGATAGAGATGAACTGCTCAAGGCTTACCGAAGCACAGGTTTTATCGATGTTGAAGTCAGACCAGTCCGGCAGTTTACGCCTGACGGCAAAATAATAGCTCGGTTTGATATAAACGAAGGCGAGCGTTTCCGCATAGGGCAGGTTAATATCTCAGGCAACGCTGCGGTGCAGGATAAAGTTATAAGACGTGTACTGGACGAGACGGGATTTACGCCGGGCGAATGGTATAATGCAGACATTGCCAAGGGCGACGGCGAAGGCAATCTCGAAAAAGGTCTCAAGGCCGGTGTTTATGCCGAAACGGCTACTATTACACCCGTGGGAGACAAAAGCGGCCAAAAGGATGCTGAAGTAAGGATTACAGAAGGTAAAACCGGAATGATAATGTTCGGTGCCGGTATAAGCAGCACCGACGGATTGATAGGTCAGGCGGTATATGAGCAGAGAAATTTCGATATAAAAAAATGGCCTAAAGACTGGCGAAAATTCTTTTCGGAAGATGCCTTCAAGGGTGCAGGACAGCGATTGAGAATTGCAGCCGAGCCTGGCACGGAAGTAAGCTCATATTCAATCAGCTTCACAGAACCTTATTTTAAGGACAGACCCGTAAGTATGACCACCTCTGCCTCACAATGGCAGCGATACAGGTCTAGTTTTGACGAAGAAAGGCTGACAGGGTATCTGGGCTTTACGAAGAGAATGCAGGAAGGTCGATACCGGTCTATATCATTCCGGGGCGAAAATGTTGGTGTAGAAAATATTGACAGTGATGCCGCCAAAGAAATAACCGATGTGAAAGGAGACAATATTCTGGCCGGTGTCAAAGTCGGTTTCGGCAGGAGTACTACGGACAAATTGTTTAATCCCACAAAAGGCAGGAGCTATGGGCTAAGTTATGAACAGGTAGGAGGCGACTATACGTTCGGAGTTCTTGATGGAGCGTACAAGTGGTATAAAACGGTACGCGAGGACATTGCCGGGCGAAAAACCATTCTCGAAACAAGGGTACATGCCGGCGCTATCATAGGCGATGCACCGTTGTTTGAGAAATACTACGCCGGCGGATTAGGAAGCATAAGAGGTTTTGATTATTATGGAATAAGTCCGCGTTCAGGTCCGGATGATGACCCCGTCGGCAGCGACTGGATAGCAGATGCCAGCGCGGAATTTACTATACCGATAACCGAGAAAACACTCGCAGGTCTTTTATTTGTAGATAGCTGTATAATCGATACGGGAGGCCCCAGGTCTTCGGTGGGTATCGGCATCCAGATTATGGTGCCTCAATTGTTTGGAGAGGTGCCTATGAGATTTGAACTTGCCTATCCGTGGATGAAGGATGGGGACGATGATACACAGATGTTCAGCTTTTCCGTGGGCGGTATGTTTTAGTTGAAATGTTTTTAATCGAAATTAAGAAAGGTAAATTATGAAAAGACAGAATTTGATTATGATGGTTTTCCTGGCAGGGCTGGCCCTGTTTGTAATTGGAATGGAATACTCGCAGGCTGCAAAACAAAAAACTATAGAACCGCCAAAGATAGGCGTTGTCAGCTTCAAGGATGTTTTTGATAAATGCGCAATGAAGAATGAAATCGAAAAAACGCTAAATGAAGAAGGCGATAAAAAATTCAATGAGCTGAAGCAGCTTAGTGAAAGCATAGAAATCGACAGAGCGGCCCTGGAAAAACGCAAGCAGGACAGCGACGATTATTTGAAAATGCTCCAGGAAATGATGATAAAACAATCACAGCTCGATGCAAAAAGAGAATTTTATCAGCAGGAGCTTCTCGTAAAAGATATGCAGGGCAAAGAAAAAATCTATCGTAAAATCCTCGAAGTTATAGCATCCGTTGCGAAGGAAAGAGGGCTCGATATGGTTATCAGCAGAGACGATAATTATCTTAATAATCCCGACAGTTCTCCTCCTGCACAAACCCCGACAGACCTTGTTATGACCATAAAAACCCATAAACTGTTTTATTGCAACCCTGACCTTGATATTACCGCAGACGTTATTGATGCGATGAGTAAGAGTAAGTAAAATCAAACTTTTATCATAAATATGAATGCAGATACGCAAAAGCGATGCACAGTTGCTCATCTTGCCGAGATAGCTAATGCCCAACTCGTCGGCCCCGGCAATGCACAGGTTTGCCGGGCGGCGCCGTTTGATGCCGCACAGGCGGACTGTATTACTTTTGCTTTAAATGACAAAATCCTCGAAAATATCGCCGATTGCAAAGCCGCCGCGGTAATTGTCGGCAAAAAAGTCGATTCCCCGGTTCCGCTGCTTGTAGTTGATAATGTCGAACGGGCTTTGATAGCGGTATTGAAAGAATTTCTGCCGCAGCTTGATAAACCCGCCGCAGGTATTCACAAGAGCGCTGTTGTTGAAGAAGGTGCTTCGATAGACAAGACGGCTTCGATAGGTCCTCTTGCCTGCATAAGAAAAGGGGCGAAAATAGGCTTGCGAACCGTTATTGGTGCGGGATGTAAAATCGGCGAAAATTCCGTTATAGGTGCAGATTGCCGAATCGAAGATAATGTGGTGATTTATCATAATTGCAATATAGGAAATAACTGCATCATTGGCGCCAACTCTACAATCGGCGCTACCGGATTTGGTTATTACTTTATTGAAGGTCAGCACAAGCTGATACCTCATACAGGCGGAGTGGTTATCGAGGATTGTGTCGAAATCGGAGCAAATACTTGTGTTGACAGGGCCAAATTTGGAAATACTATAATCGGTGCGGGAACAAAAATAGACAATCTTGTTCAAATTGCTCACAATGTCGTAATAGGCAAATGCTGCCTGATTGTCGGGCAGGCAGGTATTTCGGGCAGTTCTAAACTTGGTAATGGTGTTGTACTCGCCGGGCAGGTTGGACTCAAGGACCATATAACAATCGGCGATGGTACTCAGGTTGGTGCACAGGCAGGGGTGGTAAAAGACATTGGGCCGAATGAAAGGGTTGTCGGTTCGCCGGCTATAGATGCCAAAGAGAAAATCAAGCAGATACTCATCGAGCAAAAACTGCCTGAAATGAATAAACAGTTAAAACAGCTTATAAAGAGAGTGGAAGAAATTGAAGCCTCAAAGAACAATAGCCCAAGAGGCTAAACTTGCCGGTAAAGGTATGTTCAGCGGAATAGATTCGAGCGTGAATTTTATTCCCGCCGATGTCGATACCGGTATTGTTTTTGTCAGAACAGACCTTGATATGCCTGTACGCATAGAGGCGAATATTCGGAACATTGCCGAACGTGGCCGCAGAACCGCCATTGCCAAGGCCCAGGCCTCTGTCGAAACGATAGAACATTGTATGGCCGCTTTGAATGCACTGGAAATTGACAATATCATTATCGAAATCAGCGCTTCCGAAATGCCCGGCCTTGACGGCGGCAGCGGTGAATACTTCAAAACGCTGAAAAAGTGCGGCTTTGTCGAACAGCAAAAACCGAGAAAGGAATTTGCTATTGCCGAAGCTGTCAGCTTTAATGAGGCGGGAGCCTCGATTTATGCTCTGCCGAATCAGGGCGATGTCCTCGAAATTACATACGATATGGATTATACGAAGCATACGGGAATCGGCAGACAACTGCTCAGTTGTACGCTTAGCACAGATTATTTTGAAACGAATCTTGCCCCTGCACGGACATTTCTGCTTGAGGCCGAGGCAAAACAATTTCGCTCGCACGGCATTGGCACGCATTTAAGTCCTCGCGACATCCTCGTTATCGGTTCGGATGGTCCTATTAAAAATAGTTACCGGTTCAGCGACGAATGCGTAAGGCACAAAATCGTTGACTTAATTGGCGACCTTGCTTTGGTCGGCAGGAGAATAACCGGAAGGATTGTCGCCTACAAGAGCGGCCATAACCTCAATCAGAAAATCGCTAAAAAAATTCTCGAACAGGCCGAGAATTATGACAGAATCAGCGAAGCTGGAACTAATGCGCTGCTCGACATCCGCAGGATTCAAAAAATCCTGCCGCACCGTTATCCGTTTCTGCTTGTCGATAAGGTTATTGAAATTGACGGCGACAGATTTATAAAAGGTGTTAAAAACGTTACGTTTAATGAAATGTTCTTTCAGGGTCATTTTCCAGGCACGCCTATAATGCCCGGCGTACTTGTCCTTGAGGCAATGGCGCAGGTTTCGGGTCTGCTTTTCGCTCAAAAACTGGAACATACCGGTAAGCTTGCCGTCTTGTTGGGTATGGATGCTGTGAAGTTGAGAAAAAGCGTTGTGCCGGGAGACCAGTTAATTCTTACTGCCGAAACCGTCAGGGTCCGCAGCAAAATCGCCGTATGCCAATGCCAGGCTATGGTGGCCGGAGTAAAAGCGGCAGAAGCCGAGATAAAGTTTATGCTTATTGATGATGATGCAGTCAGATAAACTCGTGGAATTTTCAGGAAAATAAATAATGAGTAAAATACATCCAACAGCGGTAATAGACACAAATGCAGAGCTTGGTGAAAATGTTACGGTAGGACCGAATTGTTTCATCGATGCAGGAACAGTAATCGGCGACGGCTGTATCTTTGATGCAAATGTCGTTATCGGCAAAAACATAAAAATCGGCAAAAACAATATCTTTTATCCGGGTTGTGTTATCGGCAGAAATCCTCAAATGCTCGGCGCAACACCTGACAGCCGTTTTGGCGCACTCGAAATCGGAAACGGAAACATCATTCGGGAATTTGTAACCATACATCCGAGCATATATCCGGACGGCAAAACCGTCGTCGGCAATAATAATATGATTATGATTGGCGTCCACGTCGGCCACGATTGCATAATTAAGGACAAAACAGTTATTAGTAATAGTACCCAGATAAGCGGCCACTGTAAAATCGAAACAGGCGTCTGGCTCAGCGGCACCGTCCAAATACATCAGTTTGTTACAATCGGCCAATGGAGCTATGCGGCCGGTTTTGCAGGCCTTAATCGTGATGTAACGCCTTTTGTCGTTGTCAGCGGTCATTATCCACCGGAGGTTAGAACGGTGAACAAGCGAGGTCTGATGCGGGCAGGTCTGGACGCAGAGCAGCAAAAGGCAATTAATGATGCCTTTAGAATCCTTTATAAGAAGAACACTTCACTGCTCGAAAATGCCAAAACCCTTGCCGCCACTGACGGTCTTGATGAAAATGTAAAAGCTATGGTCAATTCGATTATCAAAAGCAGCGAACATCGTTTCGGCAGATACCTTGAGTCGCTTAGAAAAGAAGGGCATTGATGTCAGCTCCAGTGAATAAGCTTAGAACAGCCATAGTAGGGGCGGGAAAAATGGGGCAAATTCACGCAAAGGTTCTGGGTAAACTGTCTCAAAGCAGCCTTGTCGGTATTGTTGATATTCAGCCGGACAGAGCCAAAAAACTTGCAAAAGAATACAAATGTGCCGCCTTTACCGATGCAAAAGAGCTTTTAGGAAAGGTCGATGCCGTAACTATTTCAGCCCCGACCACGAGCCATCTCGAACTTGCCGAGCTTTTCATAAGCAATAATATTCCCATACTGATAGA
>Ga0154689_1107_pt6 | contig 9229 bp, 5 predicted proteins | sample Rifle2008BG13ft_FD_116118 | JGI IMG/M metagenome (GOLD analysis project Ga0154689, IMG submission 116118) | Planctomycetes bacterium RBG_13_44_8b
TGGGGCAACAATGAATACGGTCAGTGCAATGTGCCGGATGGTAACGATTTTAAGGTTGTTTCAGCCGGTTCATTTCATGGCCTGGCTCTTAAATCCGGCGGCCAAATTATAGCCTGGGGTGGCAATGAGTTTGGCCAGTGTGAGGTACCTGATGGTAACGATTTTATTACTATCTCCGCCGGGGCTTTTCATAATCTTGCCTTAAAAACTGACGGTTCTATAATAGCCTGGGGCTCTGGTAAGGGTGATGTACTTAACGCGCCGAATGGAGAATATACAGCCTTATCAGCCGGTGAATGTCATAATCTGGCTTTAAAATCCGATGGTTCTGTAGTTGCCTGGGGCACAAACGACTATAGCGAGCTTGATGTGCCGGACGGTAATGATTTTGTGGCTGTTGCAGCCGGCAGGTCTTTTAGTCTTGCATTAAGGTTTGACGGCTCAATCGCAGCTTGGGGTGATAACGAGGCAGGTCAGCTTAATGTTCCGGATGGTAATAATTATATTGCCATCGCTGCCGGTGCCACATGCGGAGTAGCTTTGAAAAACGATGGGGCGGTTGTAATCTGGGGTGGTTTTGTAGATTCGGTAATTCAACCTGCCTGCCCCGAGTGTAGTCGAGGGGAAGGTCAGAGTTTTACTGCTATTATTGCCGGCAGTAATTATTGCCTGGCTTTACAAAGTAACGGTTCGATTGTTGGCTGGAGCATGGATGAGAATGGCCAAGTCGATATTCCATCTTATGTTACCGATAAACGAAATATTTTTACCTCCATTGCTGCCGGTAACGGATTTAATCTGGGCGTTTATCAAATTCGGCAACGTGCCGCAAACGAATGGCATGTGTCGGTGGAAGGCTCTCCTTTAGGTGATGGTTCGCAGGAAAATCCATTAGACTTTACTACGGCCTTGAGCAGCACTTTAGTTCAACCCGGCCATACGGTTTGGCTTGCAGGCGGTACATACTATGGGCCTTTTGTGAAACCTGCAATTCCATCAGGTTTGGAGAATAAGCCAATAATATATCGAGCCTTACCCGGTCAGAGAGTGAGTCTTACAGCCGACAGAATGGAGCGAATAGTGCTCAGGAATAATGCTGACTATGTTTGGTTTTGGGGCCTGGAGGTTACTATAGACGGTGCCGAAGAGCTTGGGTCGTGGGGTAATGCGGTCAAGCAGGATGTAGGCAGGGGGGCAAAATATATCAATATGATAGTTCATGATTGTCCAAATCGCAGCGGCTTTTTTGTGGCCGGCGTTGGAACCGAATTTTATGGGTGCTTGTCCTACAAAAATGGACGCTGGGCTAATGGGCTTGCACACGGACTATACTGCCAGAATCGCCCGGACGATGTCAATGGCTCTTTAGACGACCTGCCATGGATGAATTTCTTTGACTGTATTGCCTTTGACAACTTCGGCTGGGGTATGCACAGCTACGCAGAGTACGACAATATGGCAAATATGCTTTATGACGGCATTGTTACATACGGTAATACTGTGGGTAACTTTATCAGCGGCGGTAATGGGCATGATGATAATTTCATTATTCGTGATTGTTTTACCTACTTTCCCGATAATAAAAGAATCGGTGCTGAGTTCGGATATAACTCGGCATTTAACGGCAGCCTTATAGTTGAGAACAACATATTCATCGGTGGCGATAGTGTCGTTTCGCTTCATAATTGGCAGGATTTGACCTTTATAAATAATACATGCTACACCCCGAGCAGCCTGCTGATGAGTATAACTACGCCGGAGACTAAGTATCAATATAACCTGGACAATAACAGATATTATATGGGTGGCGGCTACCTGGCGAGCTTAAACGGTCTTGATTATCGTACACTGGTTCTCTGGCAGCAGGAAACAGGATGGGACTTAGGCAGCATAAATGATGCCGGCGAACCGAACGATGCCTGGGTGTTTTTCCGCCCGAATAAATATGAGCCTGACCGTGCCTTTCTCATTATTTACAACTGGCCGGGGACTGATACGGTTTCAATTGCACTTTCTAAGCTTTGGGGCGTAAAGAAATACCAGCAGTACCAATACAAGATTGTTAGCGTGGATGATATCTGGGGTGAGCCGATTGCCGAAGGGTCGATAGATGACAAATACATCAAGCTGGAAATGACCGGTCCTTATGCTCCAAAGTTTGGTTGTTACCTTGTTGCACGCGATATTCCTTAAACATTTTTTGCCTGAAACAAAACACCAACATAAAGTTCCCAGAAAAAAGATTACTTGCAAAAAAGAATCAGGTATAATATTTAGTTGTTGGTGATTGGTAACTGGTAATTAGTGAATTGTAACTTGTGAATATTGATTGGAATTGTGCTAATCACCATTTAACCAATTATCATTTGATGTGTTGTTTTTTAGGAGAAAATATGTCAGGTCATTCTCACTGGGCTGGAATAAAGCATAAAAAGGCCGCTATTGATGCCAAACGCGGCAAAATATGGAGTAAGGTAGCTCGAATGATAATAGTCGCAGCCAAGAGCGGCGGCGGTGACCCGTCTGCGAACTTGTCCTTGCGTTATGCCATCGACAAGGCCAAAGCAGCCAACATGCCAAAAGATACGATCGAAAAGGCAATCAAAAAAGGTACCGGCGAGATGGGAGGAGCTTCTTTTGAGCATATATTCTATGAGGGTTACGGACCGGGCGGCGTAGCTATAATGGTCGATGTGCTGACCGACAACCGTAATCGAACCGCGCCGGAAATAAGAAGAATTTTTGAAAAGCACGGCAGCTCACTGGGTGCGGCAGGCTGCGTCAGTTGGATGTTCGGCAAAAAAGGACTTATCACGGTAAGCACCGACAAGGCTGATGAAGAACAGCTTCTGGAGCTTGCCATGTCGGCTGGTGCCGATAATATGGAAAATACAGGCAAAGTTTATGAAATAACTTGTGAGCCGGCTGCTTACGATGAATTAAAAAAGTCGCTGAATGAAAAGCAAATACCTATGGAACTGGCTGAAATCTCGATGGTGCCCCAAAATATGGTGCCGGTTAGTGACTCGCACACCGCGAGAAAAATAATTTCCCTTATGGAGGCTCTGGAAGACGACGAAGATGTTCAAAACACGTTTTCAAACTTTGATATACCGGAAGATATAATGGCGGAGATATCTTGAATTATGATGCGAACCCCACGGTGAAAATGTATGCTAAATCTTAGCTTCCTCTGAAAGCTCCTTCACCTTTCTAATGGAAAATTGATAATTGTCTTCGCCGAGTCGGCTGATGATTTCCTTTCTTTGCGGATACATCATCTTGAATTGTCGTCGGAAACTGTCTTCAATCTCGATTGTTTTTTTGTATTGCTTGATGGCGATATTGGTTTTGCCTAACTTTTCAGCGATTTGAGCCAGTTTAAAATTCAGCCGGTCTGAGCCGGGATAAAGCTGTAATGCTTTTTGGCACCATTCATAAGCTTTTTGATTTTGGCCCTGCAATTCATAGACATCACTTAGCTTTTCGTAGTTTTTGAAATCTGCCTTGCTGCGGGCAATCGCCTGTTGAAAACAAACTTCAGCATTTTTAAGAAGTCCGGATTGTTGCCGGCCCGTCTCGCTGTATTGTTGCAGGTAAAGTCGTCCATTCAGATTCAAAGGTGTTGGGTCGAGTTTGTCGTATTCGCCGGCTTCGGCAAAAAGAGCGTGTGCTTTTTGAAATTGTCCTATATATAAAGCTTTGTGTGCCTGCTGGATTTTTGTGCTACTTTTGAATACCGGCAACCACGCATAGTGAACAAAGACTATCAATATTAAAACGCCTGCCGTAATTGATATTACTTTTATAAAGGGAGACAGGTGATGGATGATGGATGATGGATCCCCGCTTTTGCGGGGACAGGCTTGCCCCTGCGCAGGCAGGGGGACGATGGATGAGGATGTCGCAATCAGGCAGGCAACTATCACCCAAAAAGCTGTATATACGCCCGGCTCAAAGATGGCATAGTCTATAATGTTATTAAGAAGCACACCTAAAACAGCACAAAAAAGAATAGGCAAGAAGAGATTTGAGATTTGAGATGGTTCACCTTCGCTCGCCACATGTTTTAGATTTGAAATTTTAGATAAAGGAGCGCTCAAAAGCAAAAATCCCATAATAAAAGCTAAGACCGGTGCAACATATATGGTCGATATCACAAAAATTTTCAAATCCAGAGTATCCGTGGGAGTCGCTGCCAAAATTATCGGCCTGATAAACAGCAATGCAGCCGATATGACGATTAAGAAAATTAGGGCCGGCACCCGTTTCTCGTCTTTCGTCTCTCGTCCCTCGTTTTTTATAAGGGCAGGAAAGATTACTCTCCATAATGGAATGAAAATCATTGCTAAGAATCCGGCCAGGCCGATTGGGCCGTATTGTGTCAGGATACTCAGCAGGAAATTATGCGGGTCTGCAACGGATTCGAGGGCCTCTGCAGGTTTGTAAAGCGAATAAAAATGCTTAAAATTACCCGGTCCAACGCCGGTAAGCGGGTGATCAGCATACATTTTCGCCGATGCATACCAGTATTGCCACCTGACTAACATTGGTGTGCCGCCCGGCAGCCGATTGTGCTTTAGACCATACATGATGACAAGATATCCGCCTGTGATGACTAATAGTAAACAAGCTATCAATATGGCTTTTTTGTGGGCTTTTAACTGCTTGCCTAAGAAATAATAGATAATCAAAAGAAGCACGGCAAAGAGTAAGCCGATGAAGGCGCCTTTACTGCGGGTAAGAATAAGGCCGAGGATTAAGATTGTAAGTGCGACACCGCCGCAGAGGAGATACGGGTTCAAATTTTTGGTTACCGGTTTTACGAGAGGTTTTTCTTTATGGTAATTTAATCTTTCAATAAATAAAGTGACAGCCGCGAAGATTGCCATCAACGCGAAACAGCCTGCGGAGTTTCGTGTCGTGAAGAATCCACGAACCCCACCGGTATAAAGACGATGTTCAAATAGAAATTGTTGAAATCCGCCCGGCTCAATACCAAGCGGCTCGAGCAGGGCCTTTGGATTCTGCTCGTATTGTTCTATGGTTGCCTGATTCGTGACCAGGAGCTGATAAGCACTCTCAAAGGCGGATACAATACCTAAAGTTCCAATGACACACAATGCCAGCTTGATTTTTGATTGTGAGTCTAAAATCTGAACCAGCAGAATCGTCATAAATAGCGGAGCCGTGAGCATAATAATATTGTTTATGGCCAATCTTTTGTCGGATGATGCCCAACCAGCTATAATTGAAGCTGCGCAAAATAAAAGCAGACCTAATTCGATGCCGGTCATGCGATATGAAAATCTCTTGCTGCAAAAGGTCAAGATAAACCAAAAAACGCAGGCCAGTATCAATACTGCCGATACGGACAGGCTGTAAACCACATCGCCGGTGTTATCCGGCAGAGATGGTGACATTGCGCCGGGTGCTTCGGTAAAAGTCGTGCGGAGCGCAAGCACACAAAGGCAAAATGCGAGAAGAATATATTCTACAATCGTTTGGCTTTTGCTTTTGGGTGAAGTTGGATTGATCGATAATTTAGTCATTTCTGGCGGTTGCTTCAAAGATGGCAATAATTGCCAATACCATAATTGTCTGGGCAAAGATTAGAATCGCGCCGATGAGATTAACCTGATACAAAAAGGTTGCACCGAGGCCTGTGCAGAGTGTGGCTAAATATAATGTCAGAACAGTCTGTGTGTCGGTCAGGCCGCGTCCTTTTAGTCGATGGGAAAAATGCTGGGTGTCGCCGATAAAGGGACTTTTTCCCTGGCTTATACGCAGTAGTGTCACGCTGATAAAATCATACAATGGAACCGCCATAACGACCAGCGGCATAAATACCGAATACCACTGTCCGCTTTGTGCCTGGTGGTAATAAGTCGTGCGCATGGTTAAAAGCGCCACGAAAAAACCGACAACTAATGAGCCTGCATCACCCATAAAGATTTTGGCAGGGTGGAAATTAAAGACAAGAAAGCCAAGTAGTGTCCCGATAAAAACAATCGCAATGCCTCCCACAAAGACCTGGCCGCTTGAAGCCGCTGCGAAAAATAATATTCCGCTTGTTATTGCCGCGATGCCGGCTGAAGCGCCATCCATATTGTCGAGAAAGTTAAACGCGTTTACTATCAGGACTATCCAGAAAGCTGAGAGTACAGATGCAATTATTTTATTCTCAATAAAAAGCTCAATCCTGACCTCGCCCCAAATAGCGGCAGCTATTGCGACAGCAAATTGAACGGCCAATTTTAAAAATGGGCCGAGCTTTTTTTTGTCATCCCACAAACCCAGCGCAAACAAAGCAGTTACACTTAGAAGTATTGCGAGAAGCTGCTTGAATTTACCCAAAAAATCGGAAGGATTAATGTTGGCGGTTTGCGCCAGCGAATCAAGCCGGCAGGTTGCAAATTTTATCACAGCCGTGGCTGCCAATATAAAAATTAAAAGCGTTGTAAAAATAGCAATCCCGCCACCCAGCGGGACCGTCCTGCGGTTGTATCTGTCGGCAACTGGATGTGCAGCAAAGCCGATATGGGCAGCAAAATTTTTTACAATGGCTGTTAAAAAAACCGAAAGGGCGAATGAACCGATAAGTAAAGTTGCTGCTAATTTAATCAATCTTATGACCTCGAAGAACCAAAAAGCCGCGATTTCCACTTTTTGTGCTGAGCTTGCTGCTTTAGCTGCTCCAGTAATCGCTTTCTAACTTTTTCAAAGAACTCGAAATAACATTCCTGTCTATAATCCAGATAGGTGTATGGCAGGGGGCGCCAATAACCTTTATCGAAAATAAGCGTTACCTCGGCGTATATTTTCTTGCCGATATATATACGATGCGAATAGTTTTTTGTTGATGCCAAAACAAGCTTGGAAGGCTCGATTATACCCGGGTCCAAATTCACAGGTCTGGGCAGCGGCACTTTTAATCTTACTGCCAGCTTTTGTTCAATTTTATTTGTCTTGTGTTTTATTTTGGCTAATTTGCCCGGAGCAATCAGACGTTCTATACTGACAAACTGTCGCAGGATATTCTGGCCTGTTTGGTCTTTGTAATATTGTGTGTGGGTGAACGGCCATACGTCACTTGCCATATCGACCCTGTCAAAACTGTCTTCTATGGCTTCCATCGCGGCGGAGAGCACCTTGTGCTCAGATGCCAGGATACCAATTATCAGTTTTACCGATTTAGGATTTTTCAATTCCCACATTTGTTTTTGTGAACCCCCCAATAAATTGGGGGGCTAAATATTTTTTTTGTATTTTGCCCCGCAGTTTACTGCGGGGTTTACAATTTACACATCGCAAATTCGCACTGCATTTGATAGCGACTCCAAAGGTTCGCGTTTTGGCACAAACTCATGTGCGACATAGCCCGTAAAGCCGGTTTCGACAATGGCCCGCATAATGGCAGGGTAATATAGCTCCTGCGTTTCATCGATTTCATTTCTGCCGGGATTGCCGCCTGTATGGTAGTGGCCGATGTAATCCTTATATGTGCGAATCGTGCGGATTATGTCACCCTCCATAATTTGTGCATGATAAATATCGTAAAGGATTTTTACACGCTGCGAGCCGACGGCCTTGCAGACCTCCACGCCCCATTTCATATTGTCGAACATGTAATTTTTATGGTCAACCTTGCTATTAAGATATTCGAGACATATTGTCACCTTCTTTTCCTCGGCGTAACTGATAATTTGTTTCAAAGCAGTGACACTATTTTTGATACCATCTTCGTCGGACATGCCGGCCCTGTTGCCGGGGAAACTGATGACATTTGGATATCCATACTCGGCAGCGGCGTCGATGGCCGAGCGGATTTTAGCAAGGCATTCGGCGTGATTCTCTGTAGTGTTTATGCCCTTTGTTAATCCGTGTGTGTTAATCATTGTGCAGACAAGCCCGTGCTTTTTAACGGTCGGAAAGTCCTTCGGGTCGAGCAGGTCGATGCCTTTTATACCTATCTTGTTACAAACCTGACAAAGCTCATCGAGTGACAATTTGCCATAACACCACCTGCTGACCGCCTGATTGATTCGACCATTTTTTACCATGCGTTCCACCTCCGCTATACCGAGGGCCGGTGCCTTGCCGTCTAAAACGCCGGCGATTGCGCCTGCTGCTGCGATAGAAGAATTGCGTAGAAAAGTACGTCTTGGAAATTTATTATCCATAGGATTTTCTCCTTATGTTTTTAATTGTTCTTTCAGAAAATTAACCGAGCCTATTATTTTATCTGTGGCTTCTTTGATGCCGACTTTTTGGCTTTGGGACTTGTCCGCCGTTCGCGTGGCGGATTCAAAACGCAGCTTGATTTCGACGTTTCCCTCTGCAAGTGACTTTTGGCCGACGGTGACTCTTACCGGTATGCCGATAAGGTCAGCATCCTTGAATTTCACCCCGGCACGTACATCTCGGTCGTCAAGCAGGACGTCGATCCCGTTGTCTTGTAATTTCTGGTAAATATCCTCGGCTGTCCGAGCGACTTGCGGGTCTTCCTGATTGACCGATGTGATTATAACTTCAAACGGAGCGATACTTATTGGCCATATAATGCCGTTTTCATCGTTACCCAGCTCGACAGCCGATGCGAGAATTCGGTTTATGCCGATACCGTAACAGCCCATGAGACAGGGCTTTTCTTGGCCGGTCTCGTCGAGGAATGTTGCGCTGAGTTTTTTACTGTATTTGGTGCCGAGTTTGAATACCTGGCCGACTTCGATACCCTTTTTAAATAGAAGTTTTTTGCCGTTGTAAGTGTCCCCCTCATTGGCAAAGCGGATGTCAGCAACAATGATGTTTTGGCCTTGAAGCGGAAAATCTCTGCCTGGCACAACATTTTTGATATGGTAATCGGTCTTATTCGCGCCGGTGACTCCGACTGCCATTGTTGCAACAGCGTGGTCGATAATTATTTTGGAGACCTTGTTAACGATGTTAATTGGACCGGCGAAGCCGACTTTGGCTGAGGTTACTTTTTCAATTGTTTTCTCATCCGCAAGTTCTACATGTCCACCGCCGAGGGTTTGGGTGAGTTTTTCTGTATTTAATTCATGGTCACCACGCACTAATGCTGCGATAGCGCCGTCTGTGGTGGAAAAAATGAGTGTTTTAATCATGTTCTTAGGCTGCGTTTTCAAAAAAGCACAGACGGCTTCAATGCTACCGATATTAGGAGTATGAACTTCCTGCATCGGCGGGGTTTCCCGTCGCCCGTTCT
>Ga0154689_1048_pt1 | contig 9145 bp, 10 predicted proteins | sample Rifle2008BG13ft_FD_116118 | JGI IMG/M metagenome (GOLD analysis project Ga0154689, IMG submission 116118) | Planctomycetes bacterium RBG_13_44_8b
AAAAGGTTTTACACTGGTTGAGCTATTGGTCGTTATTGCGATTATAGCTCTGTTGATGGGCATATTGATGCCCGCGCTGGCCAGGGTCAGGCAGATTGCCTTCCGTATGACCTGCGGAACGAACCTGTCAGGTATAGGCAAGGCAATGCTGATCTACGCCAACGATTACGATGATGAGCTTCCTCGCGCAGGCGGCAGGACTACCACCTGGGGTACTCCTGTTACATGGGATGCTCCCGACAGGTTCAGGGCTTATGGCTTGGCAAACGACGGCAGCGGCGGAAAAGCTACTATCACCTCCAGCTATTATCTTTTGGTGAAGTATGCTGAGGTTACGCCCAAGTCATTTATCTGTAAGGGTGATTCCGGCACCACAGAATTTAACCTTGCCAATTATCCCACTAGGAATGCCGCCATCGAAGAGAATGTTCAGGCCTGGGATTTTGGTCCGGTTGCTGACGCGAGAGCGCATTGCAGTTACGCTTATCACCAGCCGTACGGTTTGTATGCTATGACTACATCAAGCGAGCCGGGCATGGCGGTGGCAGCCGACAGGAATCCGTGGATTCCTTCACCGGCCCAAGAAATACCTCTGCCATTTGCGGATTTCAAACCTGACATTCAGCCCTGGAACGGCACGGCTGAGGCGGCCAAGAAAGGAAACGCCATATCTCACCAGAGTGACGGACAGCAGGTATTGTTTATGGACATGCACGTAGATTTTGAGAAGCGTTCGTATTGCGGCGTTGAGGATGATAACATTTATACGCATTTACCTAACGCTCTTGGTCATCCTCAAATGGGAACGATGCCTGTAGCTTTCCAGCCTCAGACTATACCTGGTCACAGGAAAGACTCGCTTCTAGTACATGATGGGGAGTCTACCAAAACTGGCAGGTCCTGCTTTCCTGCCGATACGCTTGTTTGGGTAAATGGGGCACAAGTCAGGATATCGGAGGTTACTCCGGGGCAACAAGTTAGCATTCTTGAGCCTGTTAAGGCGATGAGTTGTTCTGCACAAACGGTATCTTTTAAGCAGGTTGAACAGGTAGAAGTGCATGTGGGAACGTTTGATTGTTTCGATGTCGTGCTTGAAACCGGAAATTGTTTTAGTGTCGCTGATTTCCACCTGTTCCTGCTTGATTCGCAGCAATGGGTTCCGGTACAAAACCTCAGAGCCGGCTTGAAGCTGATGTCGTTAAAAGGACCTGTCGGCATTAAAAGCGTTGTGAAAAGGGCGACTCCTTTGGTCGGCAAAGTTTATAACCTGAAGATTAAAGATGCAGAAAGATACTGTGTCGGCAAAGATGGAGTAATCGTACGCGATTGGTAATTAAGTGAGTCGATGGTGCGGTAATCGATTCATGTAGAGCCAGGCGGAAACGTTTGCAGGAATTCACATTGAAAATTTCTGCCGGCTGCTAAAGAGGCGGCTTTATGCGTAATCATAAGGTCGCCTCTTTTATTTATATTTTACTTTAGTTTGATTGGTACACCTTTGTCCTTGGATTTGGCCACGAATGATTTTAATTCTTCTAATAACAACTGTATTTGTTCTGCACTCTCGAGCAGATTTTCATATAATTTTCCGTCATTGACAAGCATTGCAATCGTGCCATCGCCGCTGTTGACCTTTTCCAATATTACTCGTAGTTCAGATGTTGCCTTGCTGAGCTGGTCGCTTGCGCCGGCAAAAGAAACTATAAGTTTTTCTATTTTGACATCGGCATTTTGTATTGTTTTTGTGCCGGTCGCAGCCATTTCTTTGTATTCTTGCAATGTCTGTTGTGCTTGCTGCATAGTTACTATCGCCTCATGCGAAGCTACATGTAGATTAGCCAAAGATCCTTTGAGATTTTCTTTACTGTTGGGGTCACCGATAAGGTCTCTGGCATCATGTATAAGGCCTATGAAACCGTCAGCTATGTCTTCGAATTTTTTCTGGCTTTCAGCCGGGAAAAACTCGCTTGTCATGCCGGTCGAACCCTGCTTGTAAATTCCGTCATATAAAAAGCTCGTTTCAGGTCGGTTCGGATCTTCCGACGGGGCCGGCAGCTTGGCTGGGTCAACCATAAGCTCGATATAACTACTGCCAAGACCTCGCGTCATTAGCTTTATCTCAACATTGGATGGAATATTAACGTATTTTTTGTCAATACTAAGGATGACCATTGATTGATGATATTCTCGTCCGGTCGGGTCTTTTCGTATCTCGGGGGCCATGACCTTTGTCACTCTGCCTATTTGATAGCCGCAGAACAGCACGGGCGTATCTTTTTGCACCCCGGGCGCGGATGGAAACTGGACGTAAACCTCAAATGAGCTGAATTTAGTTATAGTGGACGGCAAATCGCCGAATTTAAATATGAGCCATACCAATGCAGCTATGGCTACTATCATAAAAATACCCACAATAATATTTCGCCTTTTTTGGATGATTTCGTAATCGCTCACTATTTACTCCTTTTTAAGCTGGAGCGGCCCTGGAGAAACAATTCTCTTATGGCACGTAAAGGATAACCGCTCTCGTTAAGGTTTTTTATAAGTTTAATACGTTCGATGCTCCTTTCATCGAATAGCCGCCTTCCACTCGGCGTAATCTCTATTGGTTCGAGCAAGCCAATCATAATGTAATATTGCAAAGTTTGGCGGGAAACGCCAGCTTTTTTTGCCGCTGCGCCTATCGGTACTAATTTGTGTTTTTCGTTCAAATACCGGCCTCAAAGAATTTGTAATATTGAGTTTGTAATTTTAAGTTCAAATTTTATCCTATTTTTCTGGCTGCTTCATCTACTAAGTTTAAAAACGAATTTTTTATCTGTTCAAGTGTCGGTGGTTTTACGCCCCTTTTTGCTTTCGCAGGAAAGCAGGAGTGAGTCGATTGATTTACTTTTTTCAGCCATTGATTTGAAATCATAATCAAATAATCAAAACCTGATGGAATTTGCCCCTGATTTTGCCTAAAGGCCTCGCGCAAGAGCCGTTTCCATCTATTACGCATGACCGCATTTCCACAGGATTTGCCGACAGAGATGCCCAGCCGGGGGTAATCATATTTGTTTTCAGCCATGTACAATGTTAAAAGACCATTGCTGACACGCATCTTACGAACCAGAACTGCCTTGAATTGCTTGTCACTGACCAGCCTTTTATTTTTTCCGAAAGAAAGCCGTTTCAATTTTAATCCCGAAAAACAGTCGCTGAATATTAAAGTATCAGCCTATAGATATATTATCGGCTTTTTGCTGTCGTGACAACACTTCTGCTGAAAGTTGTCGGTGCACCGCACGGCAGTCCAGCAGACCCAAAAACCTGTCGTTTTGCTGTGAAGCTACAACCGGTATATATTCCGTATTTAGTCGATTTGCCTGCTCTAATGCTTCTGATAGTGGTATATCCGGTGTCATTTTTATCAAAAATGGCTCTATGATATCAAGAGCTACAAGTCAGTCATTTAGTTCCTGTGTTGCAAAGGTTTTCTTAATACCCCCCAACGTAATAGCACCTATTAATTCATTGGCATTATTTATGACAGGATAATAGAAGTTGTCAGTATAACCGAATAAAGTAATAAGCTCACGCAAAGATAACCCTGCTGAAATAACCGGCACTTTTGTATCCATTACGTCTGCGATACGGTAACTTTGAATAAGGTCCTGCTCTGTTACATTAAGTCCGACTTCGCCGGCCTTCTTGACACCCACTTTAACAAGTGGAGGACCTATGATCTGAACTAAGAAAGTTGTAGAAGTGATGACCAGCATGACAGCTTCGCCAAATGGGCCGCCAAGCTGTTCACTGGCTAAGATTGATAAGCCTATCGCCACCCCCGGCCTGGCTGAACAAGCAAATACCAAGGTACTTACGTACCGTAGCAGGGGAATTGGAGATATAAGCTCCGAGCCAGCTTCCTGTGATTTTACCTGTGCTTCTGCCAATAACATATACCAATGCTATAAATACAACCCACATCGGAATGTTGGCTATTTGTAGTCTGGCTCCCGCCAGGACAAAAAATAAAACATACACCGGCGTTGAAAATGATTGCACGAGGTTAAAAATTGCCTGGCTTCGCCTCGGTTGGAAGTTTGCCAGCATGGCACCAAAGACCATCGCTGCAAGGATAGGTTCCACTTTTAAAGTTGTCGATGCACCGGTAACCAGCAGAATTGAAGCTATGGTGAAAACTAAAACTTTACTCTGGTCATTTATATATTTCAGGACAAGAATAAGAAGCAGCCCGAATAAAAGTCCCACACCGATACCTCCGCTAATTTCCCAAATCGGCAGGATTAAATTTTTTTAAAATCCACTTTCTCTGATGCCAACAAGCCCGGCTGATATGCTGCTTGCAAAACCGTAGAGAAACAATGCCAATCCGTCATCCAATGCTACAATTGCCAGAATTGTTCGTGTAAGTATGCCTCTGGTTTTGTATTCCCAGAGTACATCCACCGTAGCGGCAGGAGCGGTGGCGGAAGATATCGCACCTAAGACAAGCCCAAGGGCCAACGAGCTTTGCCAATTACCTGTGAATAAAGCTCCCACCAAGGTTGTCAGAACGGCAACAATCAAAAAAGCAAAAAGTCCCTCGGTCAGAAGAATAATAATAAATTGTTTACCGTGTTTCCTGAAAAGTTCGTATTTTAGCTCTCCTCCAATTATAAAGCCGATTATACCGAGTGCGAAAAGGTTAAATGGCAGGAAAGACCTGACTAACTGCTGGTCTATTAAATTAAAAAACGAGCCGCCAATTAGTATGCCTATTACAATATAGCCGACGACCTGAGGAATTCGCAGCTTCTGAAATATCCTGGCTCCGATAGTACCGCCAAAGATTGCTATTCCAATTATAAGCAGCAGGTCCAGATGCTGGGAAAAATTTGAATTAGAAGCCAATAATAAGCTTTGTATAATCATTACATAAATACTCTACCTGAATGCTACAATCTATTTTGGCCGGGCCGCATCGCGTCCTGAGCCGGGTCGAAGGAACATTCTGTCTGCCTCTTGCTGTTTTTCGAGCACCTCGGCGCTTAGCTTTCGATGCACCGCTCTGGCATCCAGAATTCCGGCCGATTCGTTATTTTGGCTTGAAACTACTACAGGGACATGCTCAATATGTTGCTCCTGCATTTGCTCGAGGGCCCGAGATAAGGGTATATCAGGCGTTACTTTTACAGTCACCGGCTCGACAATATCCAGTGCCACCAGCCAGTCATTCAGCTCCATAGTAGCGAAAGTGTTGCGGATTCCGTCCATAGTGAGAGCGCCGATAATCTTTTTCTGGTCATCAACTACGGAGTAGTAGAAGTATTCTGTGCTGCTGACTGTTTTAAGGACGTCACTAAGCGGCGTGCCTGCCGATATGGCCGGCGCATCTTTATTCATCACGTCACCAACTTTGTAGTTTTTGATAAGGTCTTCTTCGGTGACATTTAGCCCCATCTCTCCGGCCTTTGTAGCGCCTACCTTTACGCCGATCGGGCCAATAATTTGCAGTATAAATGCCCCTATAATAACAACCAGGAGCATGATAGAGCTTACTTCGCTTTCAAATCTGTGGCTGGCTACAATTAACAATCCTACTGCAATTCCGCCTTGCGGATATAGGCAGAAACCCAGGTAATTTTTGACTGTTTGTGCGGCCCCTGAAAAATACCCGCCGAGATATGAGCCTAATGTTTTGCCGGTAATGCTGCCACCCACGTAAGCGACTACAAGCACTCCAATCATTTTATTGAAGTAGGAAACATTTACTCTGGCTCCGACGAGAACGAAGAATAAAACATACATCGGTGCGAAGAACCTGCGTAAGCTGTTAAAACTTGATTCGATTCTTTTTGACTTGATATTGATAAGCGTGACACCCAATGCCATGCACGCAAGAATTACATCCATGTGCAGGAGAATTGCTGTGCCGATAATCAGCATTGCTGAGCTTAAAGTAACGACCAGGATTTTCTCGGTGTCCTCGATACGTTTTAGAATGCTGCTTAATCCTATTCCCGCCATTAGCCCCAGAGCGGCGGCGCCGACCATCTCATATAGCGCTTCAAGCAGCGAAGTTAAAAGGCTTGTTTCCTGATGTCCCGTGACGATTCCCGCAATGGAAACGCTGATGGCATACAGCATTAATGCGAGCGCATCATCGAGTGTCACGATGGCGGTAATCATCGATGTCAGCGGCCCCCTTGCTTTGTACTCCCACAGAACCGATATCGTCGAAGCCGGGTCGGTTGCGGAACAAATTGCTCCGAATACAACGCCGACAGCCAGTGCGGTATCCCAGCTTGAGAAGTGCCACATTACAAGGAAACTAAGTACTCCCACCAGCAATGCTGCAGTTACGCCCTCAAAAAGTAAAACAATAGGCACCTGCTTGCCGAACTTTGCAAATATTTCGCGTTTCAGTTCCCCGCCCACCAGAAAGCCGATAATCCCCAATGCGAACAGATTGAACATCTCCAGGTTTTGTACCGTCTGGCTGGGAATAATCTTTAATACAGGCCCAAGTATTAAGCCGATAGCGACGTAACCGACTACCTGCGGGATGTGGAGTTTTTGGATTATCTTTGCCCCTATAGTCCCGGCAAAAATGGCGATTCCCATGAGCAAAATAAGGTTCATATTGTTAGTCAGGATGTTACTTAAAATATCAAACATTACAAGATTTCTTAAAAAGAGAATCAAATACTTTCGCGAAAGTTCGTCGCGAATTTCGTCGCGAATCCGGCGATATCGCGCCGAATCGACGGAGTTGAGTAGGTTTTAGCCCACCAATAATACTTAAAAAAATGAATGATACTCAGGTAATTGGTTTTGTCAATTTGTTTTTGACGTAGATTAAAAGTGTAATGCCAGCTTTCCCAGAGGTTCATTCTCAGTAGTACTACGAAGGATGGACTCGTTTGTAGGGCAGACCTGCCGTGCCAGATCACGTCGCAGCAGGTGGTGTAGCTGAGTCGGTAAATAGAAGTGAACTCGTCCCGGCGAATGCGTATCCTATCTAGCAAAAGTAATAATAGAGATGAGCCATAGTCGGAAAAATTAAAGGTGTTTATTCAGTTAAAGAATGTTGCTCTTCCTCTTTTGGACGGTGTTTCCATCGGCGGTGCAGCCACCAATATTGGCTGGGGTCCTCGCGCACGAATTGCTCGATAGCCATGGTGTATTCCGCGGTAATCCATGTTAGCGGGTCGTCTTTTTCAGCCCATTCCTGCGGGAAAATGATTCGGTTGATGCCGATTTCAAAATAAAATTTATTGTCTAATCTTCTGCTGTAACCGACTGCAATCGGGATGTTATTTGTAATAGCCAGCAGTCCAATGCTTTTGTATGTGCTGGCCTTTCGGCCAAAGAAATCGACGAATATCCCTTTTTTGCCTGCATCCTGGTCCGCAATAAAGCACAAAGTTGCCCCTTCTGATGATATTTTTCCCATAAGCTCGGCGGCGCCTTTTTTGTGGATTATTTTTTGCCCTGCCTTTTGGCGAACCTTGTATAGGTAATTATTAATAAACCTGTTATCCAGGGGACGTGCGACGCTGTAAATATTGAAGCCAAACAGCCCCAGCAGATAGCCCATTATCTCGAAGTTGCCGTAATGGGCGGCAACCATCAATATGCCTTTGTCTTCCTTCATCAGCCATTTGGCCCGTTCGACGGTTTTATATCGAGAGTAATTTCGCCAGTTATATTTTTTCACCAATCGTGGCGTAAACAGCACATCAACCGCCAGCATCGCGATATGCTCGAAGCTTCGCCGGCCGGTCTGCCATATCCATTGTTCGCTTTTTTCAGGGAAGCTGGCATGAAGGTTATCCAAAGCTCGATTGCGGCCACGATGATAATGTTTCCACAGCAATCTACCGAGAAAACAGGCTGTATTTAGGTTGGTCTCGACATTAAATAGATAGAGGAAAAACACAAGAATCCGCAAGGCAAGATAGAGCAGCCAATCTGTGATAAGGTTATTTTTTTTCTTTTTTCGTACCGTTGAGTCGGACATAGGCTGTTGATTTTAGACTCGAAGCGATTTATGTCAAGTTTTTAGAATTCCAGATGTGTTTACTCGCCGTGGTTGCGCCCGTCGCAGCAGGTGTGATTTTATCCGCCTGCGGTGGATTTGAACAATTGCAAGAATGGCTGTAGAAAAAAGGGCCTATACCAAATTGGTATAGGCCCCAAAATTGTGTAAAACTGTTTATCCTGGTCAGCACCTGCTCAACCGAGAAAGAACCAATCAGGATTACAGATTTATTTAACAGAGAGCTTTACGTTGTCCATACCTATCCAGCTATTGTCAGTGGCGGTTGCATTGCTTGCATTCTTCAGCTCAATACCGACTTGGCTGCCGGCTGAACCGGCAACATCATCGGCATTGGCATCCAGCGTAAAGGTTGCCCACGTTGTAGTCAGCTCAACAGTAGTAGTTGCAAGCGATGTCCTCTGACCATCAACCAAACAGTAGACACTCATCTGTAACTTAGCCGGTAATGCAGGGGTGGATGTCCAATTGTCTCTGCAATCCACACTTAAAGTAAACACATCACCGGCCTGAATCACGTAGTCTGTCAGGTTATAAGCTGATGGGTCTGTACCCATCATAAAACCTGCCCAGACGCCATCGGTGTGGCCCGGCCAGGCATCAGGACCTTCTACGCCTGAATCGGCAGCAGGAGTATCACTTGCCCAGCCTGGTATGTCGATAGCGGGAGTGCCATCAGCATTCCAGCCCTTGATTTTCTCTGTGCCGGGAAGCTCAAAGCTGAAGTTCTCAACAGTTATCTCAACCGGCTTGCTGGGGCCAGCAGCGTATTTAGCAGCAACCTCGCACTCAGAAAGGACACAGTTGTAGATATTGAACTCTTCAATTGTGCCAATCCACTCAGGGTCGCCATCATAGCCGCCCTTTGCCAGATAGGCAAGGTTCGGGCTGATGCAGCTAATGCTGTTGGTCGCCGACAGAGGAGTGCTGGCAATCAGCACGCCATCTATGTACAAGGTAATGTCTGTGGCATTGAGGGTGCTGACCATGTGATGTAACAGACCATCATCATATTCAGGACCATCTGCGCCGCTCTCGGAAGCCCACGGCGTTGCAATATCGCCGCATGAGATAGCGGCACGACTCTTGTTATCG
>Ga0154689_1072_pt3 | contig 9070 bp, 4 predicted proteins | sample Rifle2008BG13ft_FD_116118 | JGI IMG/M metagenome (GOLD analysis project Ga0154689, IMG submission 116118) | Planctomycetes bacterium RBG_13_44_8b
CTCTGTTGTATAACATTTATGTCCTCTTTCACCGGCAGGTAAAGATGACCCTCATCACATATCAATGCCAATGGAGTCCGCTTACTCTCATCGAGCCAGAACTGAATGTCATATAGCAGTCTAGCGAAAACACCCACAATCACGGGCAATACATCAGAGGGAACTTCAGAAAAATCTATCACTTTTATTCCCCTATTTCCATCCTCTGATCCCATTAGTCTCATGGCTTGCTTAGAAAGCCAATCATACTCCAGAGTTGTTTTAGGTGGCTGGAAGAGAAACCCATATCGTCTATCCTCTATTTTTGCCTCTAGTCGCGATATAAACCTCGTCAGTCTTCCATGCCACTCACCCTGCTTTTCTTGATTCTTGCCTGGGACCATTTGCACGTTATCATCTGTCAGTCGTTTTACTAAGTCGAAAATTAAATATGGAATAGGTGAGTCAACGGTAAACGTTGCAAGCACATCATTCTTTTTCTCTTTCTTCAAAGATTCCTCTTTCAATTGTCTCACATGTGTAGTAAATCTTGCCGCTTGATTTGGAGCGTTGAGATCGCTCCGGTCGAGAAGCATGGCAAGCATCTCCTCACGATTCAGCAGCCAGTATGGCAAAAAGAGAACATTCTCTTCTGGCTTATCTAAATCTCCAGGACCAGCAATCCTAAATCCCTGTGCAAAACCGCCACCATTATCTATTTTTGTTAGCGGTTTGTATTCCCCGTGCATATCCAAAACAATCAGATTCGGATGGCTCAAGGCACTGGCCCTTTCAAGCATCAACGCTACCGCCCAGCTCTTCCCCGACCCCGTACTCCCTAATATGCTTGCATGTCTTTGAAAGAAACGATTTCCATCAGCGACCGCAATAGCTGATTGATCTGCTACATATCTCCCTAGTTGAAGACGTTCTTTCTCAGGCAACTCCGCTGAGAGGAGATTCATTAATCTCTGAAGGTTTGCCCCTTCTATTAAGTAGCAGGTTCTATCAATCTGCGGAAAGCTATCAGCACCACGTTTGAAAACATTCCTTTTATCCCCATCAACCCTTCGGAATGTCCCGACGAGAACAGCCATAATAGTATCTTTTTGGGTTTCCTCTACGGGTATATTACCGTCAACATCTTCTTCTCTGATTATGGCTTCTTCTGCCAATTCCCTCGTCACTCTTTGAGTTATACCTATAAGGAATTCTTGCGAGGTGGCTCCTTGCACTGCGACTAAATTTGCAACTGATACTCGTGTCAATAGAGTATGGTTCTCGACGTCGATATATACACGACTGGTATCAACGCTTGCCACCCTACCGACTTTATCTTTTTCTTCAAACGCAAGAATTTCTTCAATCATTCTAAAACCTCCTTAACAAACTTTTTCAAGTCCCACAGTTGTTTATTAGGAACCTCCAATGTGTCGTTGTTTGTTGCTATCAGCGTTCCCTTACCATCCTTTGTGCTTGATATACTCATAATTGCTCCGCATTCACGTACAAGATTCTGTCCGTTGCTGGAAAGTTCTTTTGTTAGTATTATACAAGGTTTGCCTTTTCGTAATTCGGGTTTTAAGTGCGTCTCTAATTGATCATCATTGAACCCATATCCAATAATAAGAAACCGAGCAGCATTGTCTATTGCTCGATTAGCTTCATTCCGATGACTGTCGAACGGTTTTTCGTAGCCCATCCTATATTTGCTTTGCCCTGGTGTTATCATAAGTCGATCGCCATCTATAGGTAGTGTGCAACGAACAGGTTCCCCGTTGTGCTGAAACCAATCCAAGCTTCCCTGTGGTTTACAGACCACAACATGTTTTTTGAAATGCCGTTTAATTCCATTACCCTTACTGGTTTGCCTTCCCGTCCATAAAGCCTCACGGCTAAGTGTCGGATTGTATTGCCCATAATATTGCCCAGGAAATAACGTATCTATTCCAAGCCCACACATTTCTGCTGCAATTTCTATCAATCGGTCGTAGTTGGTGGTAATCACATAAACACGGTTACTGCTGAAGATCAAATGAGGCAAGACAGAACAGAATGGCAACTTTATTTCACCCGCATAAACCCGGCTAAGTACTGCTCTTTCTCTCGACACTACAAAATCCCCTGTGATTTTAATAATAAGGGGGATCACGGGATTATCTACTGCCACATTACGCAGGGCTTCTTCGAGCACTACCTTTTTAAATAATTCTTGTTTAATCTGTTCCCACGATTTTTTAATGTGTTCGTCTTTGCTTAAGGGTATTTGCTTTTGGAGTTCTTCCGCAAGTTCCTGCATACTCGGCAACCCGCAAGCAACGGAGAGCCCAGAGCCAACTATTGTGACAAGCCCATCCGTAAAGTGCTCTTGCAATCCCTTTTTTATCTCACCTAAATCCACATCAAGTTCCCCAACCCATTTTGCGCATATAGCACCACAACAAACTCAGTTATCACCATCGAATTTCTCCCTCCGCTATATCATTGTAAAACATGGCCAATACTACTATCGGCTGAAATTCAATAAATTATAACAGGCATTTTATTCCGGTAAGTTGGTATTTTTATGTATTGTTTATTGTGTATGTCGTCAAAATGAAAGAAAGTTAAAAATTAAAAGAATAAAAATTTTTGGTTCAACAACACTTGAAAGATTAGCCCACGGGCCTGTACCGTGGGTATTTATGTATGCCCCAGCCACAGGTGCTGGGGCTAATCATGCTTTTCCATACTACATAATCGCGCCCGGCAGGACTCGGACCTGCAACCTTTGGGTTCGAAGCCCAACACTCTATCCAATTGAGCTACGGGCGCGAGAGCTATCAGCCGCATTTAATAGCTTGCAGGCATAATTGTCAACTTTTTTGGCCAATCAGAGAAATACTTATACTTGTTATGCGTCTATTATTATAGATGGTCTTGTAAAGATTATGGATATATTCGCCCGGTCTCAATATAGAAACAGGAACCATCCACAGCCAATCCAAGATTCTTTCGCACCTGCTGCTATAAAGGATGCAAAATTTGGTAATCTTGAACAAAGTAAACTGAATAACAGTAATCAAGGTTGATTTGATATAAGGAATATTAATTACAGATTAAGCAAAATTAATTTAGATATTGTTTTAAAAATACCTATATATCATTATAATTCTCTCAACTTCTTTGCTGACAAGCTCTTACATAATAAAAATGCGGTGAATACTTATATTGCACGCAGCAAAGCTATTGACGAGCATGTATTAATAAACTATAATACTTTTTTCAAGGTAAAATCTATTAAAACAACCGGAAAGAAACGAACAGCTAAAGGTTCATCTAAACTCGCCACAGTCAAGCCGAAAAAGGCTTTTCGTAGCTATAGCGAAGCTATTAGCTACCTGTTCAACAAGACTGATTACGAGAAACAAGAGAATCTGCGCTATAATGTTACAACATTTAGCCTCGACAGGATGAAAAAACTTTTATCATTCGTTGGAAATCCTCATAAAAAAATTCAATCAGTCCATATAGCCGGTACAAAGGGAAAAGGCTCAACCGCCACAATGCTGGCCAAAATGCTTGAAGCAAACGGCTATACCGTCGGATTATATACATCTCCGCATTTGATACATCTGCATGAGCGAATTATGGTCAATTCACAGATGATTACCGAACAGCAAATGACCGACCTGTTAAACCGCATATATGCGCCGGTTGAAAAACTGTCAAAAACCGACCCGCCGACATTCTTTGAAATTATGACCGCCCTCGCATTTATGCACTTTGTCGATAAGAACGTTGATATTGCAGTAATTGAAACAGGTTTAGGCGGCAGACTGGACAGCACCAACGTTATCGAGCCAAAGGTAGTCGGCATAACCAGCCTGAGTATCGACCATAAGCAGCAATTAGGCAGCACAATTGACAGCATCGCCAAAGAAAAGGCCGGGATATTCAAGCGAGGCGTACCTATAATTACTGTTGAGCAGGAACCGGCTGCTATGCAAGTCCTTAAAAACGAAGCTATGGCGGTCAAAGCGCCACTGAGCGTAACCGGTGTAGATATTGACTTTTCATATCGTTTTGAAACCTCACGTGAGCACGGCCCGCATACGAGGATATGCCTGACTACGCCTACAAGCAAATTCGAGCATTTACGGGTGCCGTTGCATGGCAGACATCAGGCAATTAACTGCGGTCTGGCTCTTGCCATGCTGGACAGACTTAAAGCTGACGGCTTCAATATAGACAATGAAAAGGCAACCGAGGGACTTAAAAATGTGAAACTGGCCGGCCGGATGGAGATGATTTCCGAAGACCCAAGAATTATGATTGATGCAGCCCATAATGCTGCAAGCATTCGTGCTCTTATACAGGCAATCGGCCAAAACATACCTTATGATTCGATGGTGGTAATCTTCGGCTGCAACAACGATAAAGATATTGAGGGCATGCTGCAGGAGCTGCAATACGGGGCCGACAAGGTTATTTTTACCCGCAGCAATTCAGTCAAAGCCATGTCGCCGGAAATTCTGGCCGATATGTACAGTGAAATATGCGGTAAGATGTGCCAGACAGCTTTCAGCCTCGGTGAGGCCCTGAAAATTGCCGGCAGCGCTATCAGCAGAGAAGACCTCATTTGCATTACAGGCAGTTTTTATCTGATTGGCCAGGCGAAAATGCGATTTCAGCCGACAGCAATAGCTTCAGCCAGTTGATAAGTTAAATAATTTTGCGATATATCCCTTCTCTAATGTGCTGATTTACTCGCTTCAACTGTTCCGCCGTAGGCGCCCATATTGATGCGCCCGCCGTTGAGTAAAGGTTTATCATCTACGGCGTGGTTGCGGAGTTTGATTACTCACAACTATCGTTACACTGTCAGGTGCGCTTTTGCTGCTTCCGTCATATACAATAAGCTCAAATATATAAACAGCGCCGATGACAGGTGCAAAATTAGGCTGTGCGGCATCAGGATTCACAAGAGTAACGTTCGGACCGCTAATCTGCCGCCACTGGTACGAAATTACATCCATTATATCCGGGTCATAAGAGCCGGTTCCATCAAGTACTACATTCCCAACGAGAGTATCGAAATGTTGGTCGGGCCCGGCATTTGCTACCGGTCTGGCATTATCGGTAGCTTCATCCGCACCAATATCGACCTGTACGCCCATAACGGCATATTCACCATCAATGTCGCGCTGCCATGGATAGGGGACATAATTCGGGTCTCCTGCGTTAAAACAAGGGGAATAGGAAGCGATGTGGTAGCTCTCTCTGAAACAGGGATTCTGGGATATATTGCCGCTTTGACCGGTCCTGTCAGCCGAGTCGTCAGAAATAATCTGGCCGGTATTATTGTCTATCCCGGGATAATTAACCGGCAGATTGCCCCAGACATTGTTGAATGTAAAAGCAGAATCACTACATTCTCCCTCCATCAGTACTCCACCTCCGGATTTGGCATTGCAGATGCTATTATTCAATATAGTGGTCTGACCGAAATCCGCATAACATGCTATATAAAGATTGCCAACCAGGCCACCTCCTCCGAGGTTCGCATTGTTACTCACTATAGTATTGTTAATTAAGAACCCCCCGAAAATAACAGCTCCGCCGCCGACAAAGGCAGAATTATTATATATTAAATTATTGCAAATCTTCGCATCTCCCAAATATGTCATTATGCCGGCGCCAGCGTACGCAGAATTGTCCTGAATTATATTGCGGGTGATTATTGCGCCGGATTGCACACAAGCGATTCCGCCCCCGTAGCCTAATCGCCACTGCTCAGGGTCATTTCCTTCTATTTTGAGCGGGCCGTTATTGCCGGTTATCACATTACATGTAATGGTCGGCGAAGAATTCGAGCAATAAATACCGGCTCCCCAAAAAACATAGTCCGCGTCTGGAATTGAATAATTGGCCGTCCCATATCCTTTGGTGATAGTAAAACCGGCCAGAACCGCCTCAGGACTCTCACCATTTTCAAAGGTTACCACACTGCCAATACTGCTAACATCTCCTCTGACTTTTAGTATTGCCTTGATAATGGTAGTGGCAACAACCTCAGGATTGTTTGGGTCTGTGCTGGTAACAACGATGCTCTTGCCGAGAAAATTGATATTTTCCTGGTATGTACCGGGTGAAACAATGACCACATCTCCATTATTACTGTCATTTATTGCCTGCTGAATGGCAGAATAATCAGCCGGAACCAGGCGAGTCTCAGCCCCTGCAAGCATGGTTGCAGCCATGAGCAGGACAAGACTTAGCAGGTTTGTCTTTTTCATTTTCTCTGTCCTTTCTAATATGTTTAACATATAGGACGCATAACTATAATTTTTGTTACAAATTTTTTCATAAAATACCAACTTACCACAGCTTCAATGCAACGCCGGTTTTGGAAGCGCAGCACGTATAAATTCAATGCTTTTTTGAAGCTTGGATGTCCTCCAATAAATTCACCGATAATCCCAATTTTAATAAAAAAGGGGTGTGTTTTGCAAGAATTTTTATACACTTTCTCATTATATAAGTGAATTATATCTGAGACTTTTCCACCCAAATTTTCGGTTTGCAAAGGCATAAAATCTGGGTTATAAGAGTATCTTTATGGTAATTGGTAATTTGTAACCGATAACTGAATAAGCAATTTCTAATTACCAATCACCAGTTACTCATTACCATTAAGGAGCCGGCGATGGCAGAAGCAAAACAATATATCGCGGTTGACCTTGGAGCCGAGAGCGGCAGAGTTATGCTCGGGGCCGTTCATGCCTCGGCGAAGGCTGAAGCCGGAGCCGGATCAACCGATAAACTCACACTTGAGGAAATACATCGATTCAATAACGGCCCAATCGACGAAAACGGCTCATTACGATGGAATTTTAAGCACCTTCTTTCAGAGATTAAAACCGGTATTGGCGAAGCTGCAAAACAGGCCGGTAACAAGATTGATGGAATCGGAGTTGATAGCTGGGGCGTTGATTTCGGCCTGATTGGAGATGATGGAAAGCTGCTTGAAAATCCGTATCACTACCGCGACAGCAGAACGAACGGAATGATGGAAAAAGCCTTCGAGCTGATGGGCAAGCGCCAAATCTACCTAAACAGCGGCATTCAGTTTATGCAGCTAAATTCCGTGTATCAGCTTCTTGCAATGCGGCTAATGAATTCAAATATTTTAGCTAAAACCAAGAAGTTAATTTTTATGGCGGACTTGTTGTCCTATTACCTGTGCGGTAAAGCCTTCGGCGAATACAGTCTTGCCAGCACATCACAGCTTATGGACATGAAAACAGGCCAGTGGTCGAAAGAAATATTCGACAAATTGTCCCTGCCGATGAATATTATGCCGGATATTGTCCCCCCCGGAACGGTTGTCGGGAAATTGACCAAGCCGGTCGCAAAAGAGCTTGGATGTAAACAGATTCCTGTTATCGCAGTCGGCTCTCATGATACCGCCTCCGCGGTCGCGGCGGTGCCGGCAGAACCTGCGGTAGAACCGCAGGCTAAATATTTAGCCCCACGTTTTACGTGGGGTTCTTGGGCGTATCTATCATCGGGGACATGGTCTCTAATGGGTGTAGAGGTACCGAAAGCAATCGTCAATGATAAAACTTTCGAGTGCGAATTCACCAACGAAGGCGGTGTTGAAAATACTATTCGACTTCTGAAGAACATAATGGGACTTTGGCTGGTGCAGGAGTGTAAAAGGCAATGGCAGCGCGATGAAGTTGAATTATCCTATCCCCAGCTTACTGAGATGGCGCAAAAAGCCAAACCTTTTGCCGCCAACATTGACGTCGATTACAGCGAGTTTCTTGCACCGGGTGACATGCCAAAAAGAATAAATGATTATCTTATCAAGACAGGACAAAAGAAAATCGAGGACAAGGGACAGATGGTTCGAGCCATATTGGAGGCGTTAGCATTCAAGTATCGTTGGGTAATTGAAAAAATCGAAGATATTACGGACAAGAAAATTGACCGTCTGCATATTGTCGGAGGCGGGATACAAAATGAGCTGTTGAATCAGTTCGCCTCTAATGCTACCGGCAAAAAAATTGTGGCCGGACCTATAGAGGCCACAGCAACAGGTAATATCCTGATGCAGGCCAAAGCAACAGGGCAAATTAATAATCTGGCTGAGGCCCGAAAAATCGTCCGCAATTCGTTCGACTTGAAAGAATACAAACCTAAAGATGCATCAACCTGGCAAAACAGATATGAAGAGCGTTACTCGTGACCAAAATAAAAGATATGTCATTAATTGAAGAACTTGAGCAAAAATTAGATAGTTTTAATTCTGCTGAAAGAAAACAAGCGTTAATGTCACTACGCGAAAAAGTGACAGCAGGTGAAATCACCCTGCCTGAGACCGGCAAAGCTGTCAACATGCACTGTCACACCTTTTTTTCCTACAATACCTACGGCTATTCGCCGAGCAAATTCGCATGGTTAGCCCGCAAAGCCGGGCTTGCTGCCGCTCAAGTGGTGGATTTCGATGTCCTCGATGCCGTAGATGAGTTTCTCGAAGCAGCTAAGATGCTGGGTTTAAAAGGCTGTGGCGGCATGGAAACACGGGTCTTTGTGCCGGAATTTGCCGATAAAGTAATCAATTCCCCCGGCGAGCCGGGCATCTCATACCACATGGGCGTTGGTTTTCCAGGCTCGAATGTCCCGAAAGACCAGAGAAAGTTTTTACTCGGCCTGAAGGAAACCGCCCAGCAGAGAAATCGTGATTTAATCGTACGGGTTAATAAATATCTGGAGCCGCTGTCTTTGGATTATCAACAGGATGTCCTTCCACTGACGCCGTCTAATAATCCAACCGAGCGACATATTTGCCTTGCATACGCGCGCAAGGCCCATGAAATCTTTGGCCAGAAAAAATCGCTGGCTGATTTTTGGTCTGAGAAATTAGGCATCGATGCCGAATCTTCAGGCCTTCCCGAAGGAAGAGACTTATTAAATACAATCAGGGCAAAAACTATGAAGCGAGGCGGAGTCGGTTATGTGCAGCCCGACAAAGGTTCTTTTCCAACAATGGCTGATATGAACCGATTTATCCTGGCAGCAGGCGCTATTCCAACCGTAACCT
>Ga0154689_1054_pt6 | contig 9053 bp, 7 predicted proteins | sample Rifle2008BG13ft_FD_116118 | JGI IMG/M metagenome (GOLD analysis project Ga0154689, IMG submission 116118) | Planctomycetes bacterium RBG_13_44_8b
ATCTCCGACGGTTCTTCCTGTCGGCAGTCCGCTGTCGAGAGCCATCTTTGCAACCACCGGACTTATCATCCCAAGCAGTGTCGATGGGAGCAGAAAGACTAAAGAGATATGACAGAAGACCCGCAGCGGCCAGTTGAAATGCCATAACCATATCCAATTGCTTGCGATGTTATTTAAAATTACTGTCGTAATACACGCTGCCGAACAGACGGCAAAAATAGTCGCTGCGGACTTTCTCGCATCGAACTTATCTGCGATTCGTCCGCCAAGATAATTGCCTATCGTAATGCCGGTCAGTATTACGCCGATTACCGATGTCCAGGTGTACAAAGACGAACCGAGATGGCGGGCAATTAATCTGCTCGCAACAAGCTCCAGCACCATAATGCAGAAACTTGAGATAAATACGGTAGCGGCGGGAATGAAAATCAACATAAAACCTTTGGGTTTATCCATAGTTTATTTTCCTTGTTTTATTGACAGAAGGAAATATCGAAAATAAGTATAACAAATTCGCTTGTTTTTCACAAGCGGCTATCCGGCGGGTAGTTAGTTCGCCGAGAGGAAGATTGTTTTATCAGGCGCCGCAGTTGTAGATGAAATTCTGCTCAGCCTTTGTCAATGCGCTTATCCCCCCGAATTTTTGGGCATTATACCTGACAAATAACGAGCTTGAAACGACCTGCCGAACTACAGAAGCCGATTTAGCAGTCCCAATAACAAATAAACCGACCTTTTTGACGAGGAACGCAGCAGGAGATTTGCCTCTTTTTTTAATTTGTTTTTTCAGGACATCGGCGATTTGATTTTTCTCGGTCTCTTCCAGCCATACCGCAGGGCCGTTGCAATAAACAATTTCGCCCGGCTCCAACGGCCCGCTTTGCAATAACCTCTTCGTATCCGCATAATTTGCAAAGATAGATATTATCTTGTTATTGTAAAAATGTACCTGCTCGTTTTTCCCCATATTCCTCGAAAATACATCTTTAATTATCAGCTTTACCGCTTTAATAGTTTTTGCATCCGGCTTTTTGTCCTTTTTAACCGCCGGCATAGATAATTTCTTCTTACACCGTTCTATTGTTATTGAAACAAGTCCTATAGCCTCTTTTTCCGTTGCCGCAGATATTAAAAGGCCGTGTTTCTGCAAAAATACGATTTGCGGCAGCCGCCCATATTTCTTTTCGTATCGCCGGCACAAAACCAAAAGTTTTTTCGCCAGCCCATAGCCCGGATTTGCATAAGGAACCCATAGAAGCGGGAATTTCTCCATCGCGAAGAGTTTTTGCAATTCGGTTTTTCCGTTTTTTGAGTTTATAAACGCCCCGACAGCCGTCGGATGAAGGTGAATAACACATTTATCCAAAAAAGAATGAAGGTTGGACTCAATCGAAGGCCGATAGTTTCCCTTTGTATTATCGCTGCACGCCGCAAGCAGCCGTCTGGCTATTTGGGCCTCTCTTTTTTTACTGCTCAGTTTTGAAAGTTTCTTATCTTCGATTATGCCGCGGACTTTGCCGAGTCTCATTCTTCGCCAGCCTTTTTTTGCGCTCATATCCCCGATAGCCGTACCGCTTGCCTTTATGAACATAAATTTGCCACCCTCGACCTGATCGGGGGCCATCTTTACGCTCGTATTTCCGCTGCCCCCCTGAGTCAGTTGGCCGTTCTTGCCGACAGTTCTCGAAATTTTAATCAATGCTAAAAGTGCTTTATCCATTTTCTCCTTCTGCAAGTTCTTTCAGTGCATCGTAGTATTTAATTAACAACCTATTTCTTCGTTCACCTTCAAAGTTCGTTATTGCCTCCTTAACAAAATTTGTTACTTGTGCTAATGCTGTAGAAGCCACGAATCCAAGTATCATTCCGAAAGCCAGGCCGATCCATATTGGGGTAGATATCTCGGAGTCCTCGACTAACGTCAAATTAATTATCCCATATACGAGCCATAAAATAGCCGCCAGTAGAGCGAAGGCCATAATAAACTGGAAGATTGCTATTTTGGGGCTGATTTTAAGATTCTTGCGTATCATGCAAATAAATTCATCATCGGTTTTAGTTTTACGATTTAGTGAAAACATGTTATCTCCTTACCTTAATATCTTCATAAATTTTATCATCATTCTTTGTAAATTCAATCGATTTTTAAGGGTTTTTTTGTCCTTTATTTAACGAAAAGCGCGCAAGTAAAAACTTGCGCGCTTCCGAAAAAATAAAAAAATTTCGCCCTTATTTGACAAGGACTTACGCATTTTGGGCACATTTTTTTTCGTCAAATTTCGATAAAAACGCGCAAGTTTTTCCTTATATATGGAGGGACATATAAATTGAAGAATGAATATTGAACATTGAAGATTGAAAAACTATGACAAAAATTACTATCTCTATTCCGATTCCTCTTTTTATCGAATATATCTTCGCCCGGTTTCTGCTGCGATGGCGAAAAAAATACTATGGCATAGCCTTTCGAAGAATCAAATTGGCAAAAAACCGCTATGCAATCGTCGATGAGGAAGATTATCAAAAACTGGCCGAAGAAAACTGGCAGCTTCACGAAAAGGAAGATAAGCGTTGTTACGCTGTCCGCCTTCAAAACAGGCAGATTATCTATATGCACAGAGTAATTATGAATGCACCGGCCGGTAAAGTCGTACACCACAAAGACGGCGAAGGACTTAACAACACGAAAGAAAATCTAAAAATCGCAACCATCGCACAAAATAACAGATGCTGCAGAAAAATGACCAAGTCCGCCAGCTCAAAATATAAAGGTATCAGTCAGGCTAAAGGAAAAAAAGGCTGGCGAGCCGCTATAAACTATAACGGAATACATAAAAATTTAGGAACCTTTCAAACAGAAGAACAGGCAGCCAGAGCCTATGACGAGGCTGCAAAAAAATATCACGGAGAGTTTGCTGTCTTGAACTTCGAGCAAGTCACGGCGAAGCCTTTGGCGAAGACGGATGGCGAATTTGCCGTTTTGAATTTCCAAACAGAAGAAACGGAAGAAAAGAGCAGAAAACTTCGTAAGGTTATGAGACCCTCAATCTAAATAAGACCGGATTTTCGTATTCTTGACCCAGCACCTAATCGTATTCACATAATAAAAACAGGTGCAGGGTTGACCTTAGCGGTTTATTCTGTTATCGTATCCGAAAAGTCTTATATCGGAGTTGTCAGGAATGGGCGCAATATTACGGATATCTAAGTATGTCTGGCCGCAATGGCCGAGAATTATTGCGGTAACGGTTGCCGCAATTGTTATCGGCGTGCTGTATTCACTGAGCTTTGCAACGGTTATGCCGCTGCTGAAGGTTATGATGGGAGAGGAGGGGCTTGGAAGCTGGGTTGATAGAAGGGTCTGCAGCTGGAGATACGGAATTGAATTTTATGTGCCTGAAACCGCTGACTTTACCAATACAAAAACCAAAGACATCGCTTATTATCTGCTTGTTACAAAGGTAGATGATAATGGATTTGCCCAAAAGGCAGGGGTAAGAAGAGAGGATATGGTTGTCGGAGCGGGCAGCTTGTTGGTGCCGCAAGATGGAGATAAGGGGATTTTGTCGCCGGAAATAATGGGTGAACTTGCAAATGCCGGGGACGGGCAGAAAGTAAAATTACAGATAAAACGCATTGATTCGCAGGGTGTGCTCAGGCCCATAGAGCTTCAAATGGATTCCGGCACAAAAAAAGCATATATGAATTGGGCTCAGTGGGCGGTAAGTTTTGCTCCCCGGCAGCAGTCGAAGGAGACGATGCAGAAGACGGTTGTGATGATTATCCTGCTTATGGTTGTGGTTACAATTCTGCGGTGCATCGCGAGGTTTTTTCAGGAATTTATGGCGAATAAAATCGTTCAGACGGCGATTACTCGTTTGAGAACAGATGTGTTTTCACATTCTATGGAATTGCCGCTGGGCTTCTTTTCGAGCGAAGGCACAAGTGATATTACCAGCAGGTTAGTTAACGATATTGCCACTTCAGGCAAGGGCGTAACTGTCCTGTTCGATAAAGCGCTTAGAGAGCCTTTAAAGGCTCTGGGTACGCTGGCTTTTGCCGCCCTTATAAACTGGCAGCTTACCCTTATTTTCCTTGCCTGTGCGCCTGCCACTATCGGATTTGGCGGATTCCTCGGCAAAAAAATCAAAAAGGCCACTAAAAAGGCGCTGTTGAGCAGCGCCTTAATCCTCGGCAAACTTGAGGAGGCGATGAAGGCGATAGCGGTTGTAAAGGTTTACAATCGACAGAGTTATGAAGGGGATGTTTTTAATGATGTTAATAAAAAGTTCCTGAAAAGGGCATTAAAAGTTGCAAAGGTTGATGCCGCAACAGGGCCGATAATGGAAGTTTTGGGGATGATAGCCGGTTCAGCGGCGCTGCTGGTCGGCGTCCACTGGGTCACGAACTCGGTGATGGAGTCGAGTGCGTTTTTTGCTTTGCTTGTTTTGCTCGGGGCTACGGCGGAATCGGTGAGAAAAAGCAGCGATGTATGGAATAAGATTCAGGAAACGAATGCTGCGGCGGAGAGGATATTTGCGGTAGTAGATATGCCGCCGGAGTATGAAAAACCCGATGCCGAGCCTATAGAATCTTTGAAAGACAAGATTGAGTTTAAAAATGTAACCTTCCGCTATCCTAAAAGCGAAAGGGATGTTTTACGAAATTTGAATCTTGCCATCGATGCCGGCCAGACAGTAGCGGTTGTCGGAGCTAATGGTTCCGGCAAAACGACTCTTATAAATCTTATTCCACGGTTCTATGACCCGCAGGAAGGACAGGTAACGTTTGACGGAGTCGATATTCGCGATGTGAGCTTAAAGAGCCTGCGAAGCCAGATAAGTATGGTGGGCCAGCAGGTAGTTACTTTTAACGATACGGTTGCCGCCAATATCGGTTACGGCAAAATGGATGCGAGCATAGATGAGATTGTGGCTGCTGCGAAAAAGGCTTATGCTCATGAGTTTATCGAGCCGCTGCCGGAAGGTTATAATACGGTGATTGGCGAACATAGTTCGGGCTTCAGCGGCGGGCAAATGCAGAGAATTGTGATTGCCCGGGCGATATTGAAAAACCCTGCTATACTTATTTTTGACGAGGCGATGAGCCAGGTCGATGCCGACAGCGAAGCGAAGATCCACAAGGCTATCGAAATAATTATGAGGAACAGGACCTGTTTTATCATAGCACACCGGTTCAGCACGGTAATATCGGCGGACAGAATTATAGTTATGGATAAGGGCAGGATTATTGCTCAAGGCGTTCATGAAGAACTTATCAGAGATTGTGCTTTATATAAGAGTTTGTATGAGACGCAGCTGGCTGTAACCTGATTTACGGCTGTAATGTGGTTTGCGGGAATCGAGGCAGCGAATGGTGCCGAATATCAGTGTTTGCATACCGACCTATAACCGAGAATTTCTTCTTAAAGAGACCCTCGCCAGTGTTTTTGCGCAGACGTATAAGGATTTCGAGGTAGTTATAGTCGATGATGGTTCGACGGACGGCACAAGAAAAATGCTGGAGGATGGCGGCTATAATGTGCGCTACTTTTGGCAGGAAAATGCCGGCGATGCTGCGGCGAGGAACAAGCTAATCGAACTTGCAAAAGGAAAATACATTTCATTTCTCGACTCCGACGACCTTTTGTATCCCGATGCGCTCGAGAAAATGACAAAAGCAATGCCCGAAGGAGCAGAGGATGTTGTAGTTTACGGGCCTTATGCTGCGATTGATGAAAAGGGTAATATTTTATACAGGAGAAAGAAGAAGCTATACAGCGGCAAGATTACGAGATACCTTTTTGAGAACATACTGATACATTCCTGCGGTTCTCTTTTTCCGAGTAAACTGCTGGTTCAAGCCGGCGGGTTCGATACGTCATTGCCTGTTTGTTCTGACTATGATTTATGGCTGAGGCTTTCGCTGAAGTATGATTTTATTGGTTTGCAGGAGCCGGTGTTTAAAAGACGAAGGCACAGCGGAAATATTTCCCAGGTATCTTTTGTCAACAGGAACACAGAATACAAGGTGCTGGAGAATTTTTATTTTAACGACGGCGGCAAAAGGGTTATTCCTTTCCGCTCTGCGATGCGAAGATTGAGCAAAGAACAATACAGGGCGGCAAGGAGCGCTATTAGCGAATCAATGGGGCCAACGGCCTGCAGTCTTTTAAAAGACTCTTTGGGAAGGCATTTTAATTTAAAAACTTTTTGCTGGCTTTTAATAGCGCAGAATAAGCTTCATCCGGCATTATGGTCGAGCGGGGTACGTTCTATCGAACAGCAGCAGAAACGGGTATCTATAAAAAGAGCCAGATCCATATCGGATGTAAGAGTAGCTATTGATTTTAATCCTGTTTTGGTAAACAAATTTTCAGGCTTTTATACATTCGGAACTGGTATTCTCGAGGGTTTTGCCAAACTTGAGGAAAAACCTGAAATGATTTTGTTTCATTCGGGTCGTTTTGCGTCTCGAGCAGAGGAAGTTGTGAAATATGAATTGAGAGGAATTACGGAGCAAAAAACTTTAGCTGTTAAGATGAGATGGCTGGAGAATTTCTGGAATCACTTTGACTATCCTAAACTGGAGTCTTTAACGGGCGAGTTCGATATTTATCATTGTTTTCATCATTTGATGCCGCCGACGATGAACAAGCCGCGTTTGATGACGGTTTATGACTTAAGACGTTACAGGCTGCCGCAGTTATACAGGAAGTCAAAGCTCGGATTTTTTGAATCAGCTGTTAAAAAAGCAGACCATTTTCTGGCTATTTCTCAATCGACCAAGGAAGATTTGTGTTCTGTGTTCGGGGTCAAGGCGGAGAAAGTTGATGTAGTTCCTCTTGCCTCGGGGATTGACCCTGTTTTTTATTCGGCAGATGAGCGAAAAGAGATTAAGGCCGGGCTGTCGGAGAAGCTTGGTCAAAGACTGGATGAATTTCTTGTTGTTATTTCTTCGCCGGACAGGCGAAAAAATATACCGCGAATTGTGGAAGCATTTGAGAGTTCGCGTAATTTGCTGCCGGACGGTATGAAGCTTATAGTGATTGGGCAGCTTGCCAAAAAAGAACGTGAATTTACAAGAAGACTAAAGGCTGATTTTTATCGTAATGTTATCTGGGCAGGAGCCGTTGATGACCTGCGTCTTTGGTTAGGCTGTGCGAAGGGTTTTATTTTTGCAAGTCTCTATGAAGGGTTTGGGATACCTATTTTAGAGGCCTTTGCGTGCGGAGTTCCGGTAGTTACATCGAATTGTTCCTCTATGCCGGAGGTTGCCGGCGATGCGGCGTTGTATGTTGACCCGTTCAGCACGGAGTCGATAGCCGAGGCGATTGTAAAAATCTCCAATGATGGGCAGCTGGGACAAAAGCTTGTTGCGGCCGGGAGGGAAAGAAATAAGCTGTTTACATGGGAGAGAACGGCGGGGGCTGTTGTGAAAGTTTATAAGAAACTTGCCGGGTTCTAATCTGCTTTGAGTAAATTTTCGGATATCTCTGCGCTGTCGCCCCTAAGGGATCTCTGCTGCGCTGCGGCCCCTATGGGGTCTCCGCTGCGCTGCGACCCCTATGAGGTCTCCGCTGCGCTGCGACCCCTATGAGGTCTCCGCTGCGCTGCGACTTGGGCTCTGATTAACAGAATAAGAATTCTGGTAAAAATCTTGAAAGAAATAAAGCGGCGGATTTACTCTTTTCGAGTCTGTGGAACATAATCAAATTTACGATTACCTCAATAAGGTAATACAGTAAGGCAGTCGGCTTGAAAATCAGGGAGAAGAGAAAAGTGTTAAATCGGCCTTTGTGTTTTCGGAAATAATGGAGCATACTTTTGTAAAACATCATATCTGTTTTATGCGAGCCAAGCGATTTTGAACTTGCCTGGCCGATGTGGATAATCTGAGCATTTGGTATGAAATAAATTTCAAGACCTGTTTTTTTTAGTCTGAGACAAAGGTCGGCATCCTCGAAATAGAAGAAAAAGTTCTCATCGAAATTACTGATTTTTTCGAGAGCATTTTTTACGGCCATCATTGCAGCTCCCATAGGGCGGTCAATCTGGATGATAGCGTCATAAGAAAAACCCCTCATTTTGTAAAAATCCCTGCTCTTTTTAAACAGGCCAAGATATTTAAAAATTGTATATCTTGCGAGAATTGAGCGGAATGTGGTGAAATGGTAAACGTTTGGCTGGAGGGAGCCATCGGTATTAAGCAGTTTCGGTGCGCACAGGGCGGCCTGTGGTTTTTTTTCGAGGAATTCGGCCAGAGAATCTATTGCGTTTTTCAGTACTATTGTGTCGGAGTTTAAAAAGAGAATAAATTTTCCGCAGGCCTGCCGGATGGCCTGATTATTGGCGGCGGCGAAACCTCTATTTGTTTGATTTTTTATTAGTTTTACATTTTTGAAATTTTGTTCGACATTTTGCACAGAGTTATCAGTGCCGGCATTATCAACAACAATTATTTCGAAGGTTCGTTTTGGAGGATTATCAAGAATGCTCTTTAGACAATTTGTAAGAAGGTCGCAGCGGTTATAATTGACTATTATTATTGAGATTTCAGGATTCATTGTGCGACAATGTATTTAAAATTGTATTTACGAATTTTTTTTCCAGCACAGAAACATCATAATTCTTTACAAGTTTTCCTGCCTCCTGTCCCATTTTACGCCTAAGGTCGGGATTAACAATAAGCCTGCTTAAATTTTCAGACCATTGTGAAGGGGTCTCGGCGAGAAAACCGTTTATTCCGTGACGGATAAGTTCGGAGTTTACGCCGACGGGACTTGCTACAACAGGCAGAGATGCGGCACAATACTGAAGGATTTTAAAGCCGCATTTGCCTTTTGCGAAATTATCGTTCGGCAGGGGAGCGAGGCCGATGTCGCTGTTTATAAGGTCGGGTATCTGGGTTTGCAATGACCATTGAAGTTTTTCAATAGGCATATTCCGCAGGCTGAAAAATTCGTTGCAGATTACCCGCAGCACAACATTTTTATGTTTTTTGCCGATTTGTTCGATGGTATCCCTGATTTGTTTCAGATAGAGCAGATTACT
>Ga0154689_1107_pt5 | contig 9002 bp, 7 predicted proteins | sample Rifle2008BG13ft_FD_116118 | JGI IMG/M metagenome (GOLD analysis project Ga0154689, IMG submission 116118) | Planctomycetes bacterium RBG_13_44_8b
ATTCTGCAGTAGCTGTTGGTGGAGAGCTGGAGCAAGGTTGGCCAAAACCTGCAAAGATGTGTCAGGTGCCTGTTGGTGACTATTTACCCAGCTACTTGAGGATAACATTAGGACGGCTGAGCATCTTTATTTCAGATAATTATCATTCCGATGGAAAACCACAAAGAGGCAGAGAGCCTAAAATTTATGAGGTCAAGATTCGTGAGGATAAACCTTATGTTTTTGATTTATCCAATAAGCCGGAGGTGCTGTTCGCTTCGCCGGCCAAAGACCATCGCGTTAAGCTTGGCGAGCAATTGCAGGTCAAAGCAGTTTTGATTGACCCGAAATTAGACATTATGATTCGCGGCCTTGATGATACTACACGAAAGCAGCAAAAGGAAAGATCTCTTGATCCTAAGGTTATCATCACGCGAGCAAACGGCGAAATACTTGCCGAAGGCGTTATGCCATTTGGCTGAGACGGTACTTGCGGGTACTCGTGGCGAGTGCCAAAAGACTTAAAACTTGACGGAAAACAGGAAACCTTCAATATCGAGGTACAATACGATACGCTGGAACTTTACGGCAAGGTTAATGCAACAAGGCAAGTCGTAATTTATAAGGATTGATGTAGCAGCAGATGAAGACAAAATGTGTAAAACAGCTTAATGCTTATAATAATGTAAGCGTAAATTGAGGCAATTAAATCTTTATATCGGGCTGGAGGTTTTTATTACAAATTGTGATGACGGGAAATCCATTGAAAGTGCCTCGTAATAAAAACAGTTTATTGGATTTTCTTTACTTAAAAGAAGATGTTATTGATATAATACAGGAAGTATTACCCAAAATCATGCGGAGAAATGATTTTTGGGCATATTGTGAAATGCAGTTTTGACGGCCTCCTGGGATAGTAGCATTTGATAGCTCAAGCTGGAAGGAATGTGTGATGCAAAATAGCCCCCATAGAAAATTTGATTACAGTGATTTCTCGTTTAGGTCTGTGAGAATATGGGATTATTTGAGCAATGATTAGAAAGCCGTGTCGGTAGCAATGATATGAACGGGATACCGGATAAAAGAAAAGATAAAAGAACGGGCAAATCGAAACTCGTGCGGCGAGTTATTCTGATTTTTGTTGTCTGTGCCGTAGTTTCTTTGGGTGTATTTGGATTTAGACGCTTTATGCCGAGAGGTACCGGCGGTTTCGATTCAAATCCCGGCTTGTTTCCAGTAACCCGCGGTGATCTGACTATTAGCGTGACTGAAAGCGGCGACATTAAGGCGGTCAAATCAGAAGTTATTAAATCTAAGGTCGAAAGTCGCACAAGCATAGTCAATATCGTGCCTGAAGGCACTTACATAACGCCAGAAGATGTTAATAATGGTAAGGTGCTGGTTGAGCTGGATGCTTCAAATTTGAATGAGCAGCTGCCGCAAAGAAAAATCGAGCTTGCCAACGCTGAGGCGAGCTATGCCGAAGCAAAAGAATCCCATGATATTCAGGTAAAACAAAACGAAAGAGATATAACTGCCGCCGAGCTGAAGGTAAAGTTTGCACTAATGGACCTTCAGAAATATCTCGGTGTTCTGATTGCACAAAATCTGATTGAGAAGGTAAACCAGGACACCAATTCAGGTATTGACATGGCCTGGCTCCTTGATGGTGCTTCAGACCACAATTCGGGAAGTGAAGCATCCCAGAAGCTGCGAGATTTAACCGGCAATATTACAATAGCTCAGCAGAACCTGGAAAGAGCAAACTATACATTAACATGGTCTGAAAGGCTTTTCGAAAAACAGTATGTTTCTGAAACTGAGCTGAAAAGGGATAGACTGGAAAAAACGCGTTATGAGATTGAAGTCGAAAAAGCCGAGATTGCTTTGAACCTGTTTAAGCTTTATGAGTTTACCAAACAGGTTGAGCAGCTTTTAAGCGATTATGATGAAGCCGAGGTGGAATTGGAGCGGACCAAAGCCAGTGCTCGTTCACAGCTTGCCCGGGCCAAGGCGAGGCTCACGAGTACAGAGGCAACTCTATCGTTGCAGAATGACCGCCTGGCAAAGGTGCAGAAACAGCTTGATGCCTGTTGTATTAAGGCAACTCAACAGGGCCAGGTAGTATATTCATCGAGCACGGAAAGATACTCAAGGATAAAAATTGAGCAGGGTGCGGAAGTTTATTATGGTTACAAAATTATCGAGATTCCTGATACCTCGAAGATGAAGGTCGAAATCAAGGTGCACGAAAACTGGATTGATAAAATCAATGACGGCCAGAAGGCCAAGATTACCATTGCGGCATTTCCGGACAAAGTTTTTGAGGGCAAGGTGCTGAAAAAAGCTCCTTTAGCCGACCCGAAAGGCTATTGGGAGCCGGATGTCAAGGTTTATACGACCGATGTCAGCATTGAAGGAGCTTATGCCTTTATCAAAACCGGCATGACGGGAAAAGTTGAAGTGACTATCGAAGAGCTGCGCAATGTTCTTTATGTGCCGATACAGTCTGTCGTCACGGAGGAAGCAAAAAAAGTGTGTTATGTTATGACGAATAACGGTACAGAGAAACGCGAGGTTGATACGGGATTATTTAACGATAATTTCGTTGAAATTAAAAGCGGTTTGACAGAGGGAGAAAAGGTTTTACTAAATCCGCCTCGATGGACTGCCCTCGAATCGGCTGAGAAACAGCCGGATAAGCCTGTAGAACCGAACGTCGTTGAGCAGTAATTGCAGGCTTCAGATATCATACAGCAGACCTAAAATATAATTATTAGGCATTATGTATATATTGGGCATTAAAAGAATAGTCAGGCTGGGCTTTAAGAGTCTTTGGCTTCACCGGCTGCGCTCGGCTCTGACGATGCTGGGTATAATTTTTGGCGTCTGCTCTGTAATTGCCATGCTGGCTATCGGAGAAGGAGCCAGCAGGGCGGCTCAGGAAGTTATTGCACAGCTCGGCAGCACTAATCTGATTATTGAAACAGTCGAGCCTCCTAAACAGCGGACCGATACCGGCTCATCAGAGCAGGTCGTGAAGCTCTACGGTCTGACATATAAGGATGCCGAGTCAATTCGCAACACCATACGCAATGTTGAGGTGATTGTCCCTATTCGCGAGATAGACCACGAGGCTCGCTATCTAAATCGCAAGGCATCTGTCAAAATCGTGGGTACCATCCCCTGGTTTACTGATACTTCGGCTATTCGTATGATTCGTGGGCGGTTTTTAAGCAGCATCGACTTGCATCAGGATAGAACTGTTTGTGTTATTGATGAGCAGGTTGTTGCAGCTCTGTTTGGATTTGACGACCCGATAGGCAAAGATATACGAATACAGCGCAATTTTTATCGTGTTGTCGGCGTAGCCGGCTTGCCGGCCTTGAAGAATGAGCGTAGTGATGTTACCGATACTGTATACAAGGCAACGGACTCCGGCAAGGCTGCAGCGGGCAATGTTTATCTGCCCTTGACAACCGCCAAACGTCGTTTCAGCGAGGTGGAATGGGACTACACCGGAGGGACCGATACCGCTTCTAAGGTGGAGCTGCAAAAAATTACCGTCAAGGTCGGCTCAATCGAGCAGGTTTTGAAGGTACGCGATATTATCGACGTGCTGCTCAGTCGGCTGCATGAAAATAAGAAGGATTATAAAATCGTTGTTCCACTGGAGCTGATGAGGCAGGCCGAACGCACACAGCGTATCTTTAGTATAGTGCTCGGCTCGATTGCTGCAATTTCGCTTTTAGTCGGCGGTATAGGTATTATGAACATTATGCTGGCTACGGTCAGCGAACGCACGCGTGAGATTGGCATCCGCCGTGCGCTTGGCGCAAAGAAACGCGATATTATCATGCAATTTCTTTCGGAGACTTTGCTCTTAACATTTTCCGGGGGAATATTGGGAATTATTTTAGGTTTTCTTCTGCCTTCATTGGTTTCGCACTTTAGCCGAATGCCGACAATCATTACGAGTACCTCGCTGTTATTGGCCTTTGGAATCAGCGGTGCAGTGGGTATAGTCTTTGGTTTGTATCCGGCCTATCGAGCTGCCAATATGGACCCGATTGAGTCACTCCGACATGAATAGCTCATTTTTCTTAAAGACAATTTTTGGATTTTTTGTAGCTAAAAACGGGTCAAGTTTCTATAATACAAGTTACTTTTGAAAAATTATAGGATGCGGAAAATGGTATTTGGTGTATCTATAAAACATTGGTACGTTTATTTATTAGTCAGTGTTATAATCCTTTTTGGGATAGGTATTTTTCCTTGTGAGGCGCAACAAGCGGCTAATAGACAATCGGAGATGGGCGAGATAAAACTGGAGGGTAAAAATATCCAGCGGCTGGTTTTGCAGAGTAAGGGCGATTCCCAGGAAACGTTTAAACAGCCTGGTGAAAGTATTAACCTGCCGCCGGGGGAATACAAGTTGTATGAAGTTCGCCTGCAGGGTGGATATATATGCCATGCATGGATAGACCCAAATACACCTTCCGTGACAGTGACACCACAAACACCGGCAGTATTAAAAATTGGTGCTCCTCTCAAACAAAGCGTGGAAGTGGAACGTCAGGGAAGGGTGTTGACGCTGAATTACAAGCTGCTCGGAGCAGGTGGTGAAAATTATTCCTTTGAAAGAAGGGACAAGCCACCGATTTTTACCGTTTATAAGGCCGATAAAGAAATTGCCTCAGGCAATTTTGAGTTTGGCTGAGGCGGAACATGCTCGTGCTCGTGGCGAGTACCTTTTGCTACCAATGGCGAATTGAAAATAGTCCCTTCTGCCGATATCGGAGACCTGGGTACTAAAGAAGGCTCGGAAGTGGTCTATAATTGGAAGTGGTATTATAATGTCCCGGCTTTAGCACTGTGGGTACTTTTGATTCTTGCAATAGTTTTTGTTAAAGCAAATCGCAGACCTCAAGCGCTGCTTATACTTGTGCCTTTGTTGGTTGTGAGCCTGTTGTGGTCTATCTTTAAAAGGCTCACAAGTATGTCGTCCTCAGGGGCGGAAACGTTTGATATGCTGTTTTATTCACTGGCGGTCGGTATTGCCGTGCTATGGCTTTTGGGGCATAAGGTAGGCAATCGCAATCGCCTTGTTACATTGCTTCTGGCTTTTACTGTCATGGCCGTTGTCAGTCTTATAGGTGTTATATCTTACAGCGGAATGCAAATTTCACAACAGAGTGGGGCTGTGCTTATATTTTTAACTTTTATGATATTATCAATGTTGCTCGGATTTGTTTTAACATGCTGGAAATGCCGAAAAAGCTTTAGCGCTTTGCGATTCATGTTATATTTTGCATTATGGATTGTAGTTGCCTGTGTGTTTATTGTTGTAGGATTTTATTCAATTATGCTTATTATTGGCCGGGCATCTGTTCCGATTAAAATAATATTACTTTGGGTTCCATTGTGGAGCGCAATACTCGGTGTTGTTTTGTATGTCGTTATTTTCCCGTATATGATTTTGGCATTCCACAGCTCTTTCTTCCGCGAGCGATTATTCGCATGTCTGAATCTAAAACCGGTGACTATTGCCGCTGAGGGTGAAAAGAAACAGCTTGATGAAATATCTGCACCCTAATTGTTGTTAACAACTATTAGAAATTGTTGAAATATTCCGGCTTGCCGTCATCGCTGTCGTAACGAGTTGCATCTTCGCTGTCGGCGCTAATCAGGACACGCTCAATCCGCTCGGCCTTTTTCGTATTGCTGTCAATAGTAACCAGGATTGCACCTATTTTCACATCACCAGTTGCTACTTCAAATGGGAACGGCATTTGAGTCCTGAAAGATTTTAAGACGTTTTCCACGTTTCGGCCAAGCACGGAATTATAAGCGCCGGTCATGCCAATATCGGTGATATATGCGGTGCCCCTGGGCAGGATTTTTTCATCTGCAGTTACAACGTGTGTGTGTGTGCCATAGCACAAGCTGACTCGGCCGTCTAAGTGATAGCCCATCGCGATTTTTTCGCTTGTCGCCTCGGCATGAATATCAACAATTATAATGTCGGCTTGTTGTTGCAGCTTAGGCAGGATTTTATCAACAGCATTATAGGGACAGTCAGCCGGCTTCATAAAAAGCCTGCCAATCAAAGATACGACAGCGACGGTCGGCCCTTGACTGGTTTTATATGTGGCAAATCCTCGACCGGCTGCATACTCGGAAAGATTCGCTGGGCGGGCAATGTTATCTGTTTTTTCCAGAGTTTCGATTATCTCCCTTTTGCGATAGGTGTGGTCACCGAGTGTAATCAGGTTTACGCCGTAACGCAGCAGTTTGTTATAGATTTGCGGTGTCAGGCCCGAGCCGCCGGCAGCATTTTCGGCGTTAGCGATTACACAATCGATTGCAAGCTCTTTTACCAGCGGTTTTAGCTTATCGGAGATAATATGCCTGCCGGGCCGACCTACTATATCACCAATACATAGTATATTGAGTTTCATAATAGATATAAAAATGTAAACTAAATGCCTAAAGTGAGTTAAAGTTAAAGTTCATAACTTTAGGCACTTTTGCAACAGATTATTTAGCATATTCGATACAGCGTACTTCCCTTAGCAGTGTAACTTGTATTTCACCCGGATATGTCATCTCTGTTTCGACCTTTTTAGCTATATCGCGGGCGATTTTCATAGCGGATTCATCATCAACCTGCGATGCATCTACAATCACACGGATTTCGCGTCCGGCCTGAATAGCATACGCATTTTCAACGCCCTTGAAGCTGTTGGCAATTTCCTCAAGATTCTCCAGCCGCTTGATATATCTCTCTAAAGTTTCCCTTCTAGCGCCGGGCCGGGAGGCGCTTATAGCATCGGCAGCGGCGACCAGTGGTGTGTAAGGATTATCTGCTGTGATATCTCCATGATGACCTGCGACTGCGTTTAGTACAACAGATGATTCGTTGAATCGTTTGAGATAATTCGCCCCGATAGTCGGATGGTTGCCCTCAACATCATGGTCAATGGCCTTGCCGATATCATGCAGCAGGCCCGCACGTCTAGCTATAGAGCCGTCCAAGCCAAGCTCATCAGCCATAACCTGAGTTAAAAATGCAACCTCTACGCTGTGGCGAAGGACGTTTTGGCCGTAACTTGTTCTAAAATTCAGGGCGCCGAGCATACTAAGCACCTTATTATTTAGACCTCTGACGTTGGTCTCGACAGCGGCATCTTTACCGATCTGCAGAAGCTTGATGTTGACGTCCTTTTTGGTTTGAGTTACAAGCTCTTCAATTCGGGAAGGATGTATTCGTCCGTCCTGTATTAACCTTTCCATTGAAAGCCGTGCCACCTCGCGTCTGACAGGATTGAAACCGCTTACAACAATCATTCCGGGTGTGTCATCGACTATAACATCCACGCCGGTTGCCTTTTCAAATGCCCGGATATTACGTCCTTCCCGGCCGATGATTCTGCCTTTCATGTCATCATTAGGTATATCGACAGTTGAAACGGTTACTTCACAGGTCTGCTCGGCAGCATAACGCTGGATGGCGGTACTGATCACTTCCCGGCTTTTATCATCAACTATTTCATTGGTTTCTTCGACCTTACGGGAAATCAGTGCCGACATTTCATGTTCGCACTCATCTTCAAGGTTTTTCAGCAGCAGCGCCTTGGCTTCATCCATGCTCATGGCGGTAATTTTGAGCAGTTGATTTTTCTGCTGAGCTATCAAAGACGATAGTTGCTTGTCTTTGAAATCAATATTATGCAGTTTTTTGTCGATTTCCTGTTCCTGCTGTTTTAATGTTTTTTCTCGCTGCAGAAGCAGTTCTGTCTCTCTTTCGAGGCTGTCTTCCCGCTTTGTTAATCTCAATTCGGTTTCTCGTAATTCAGCACGAATCTTTTCAGACTCGGCAGAAAATTCTTCCTTTTTCTTGATAGTTTCTGCTGCCGCATCGATTTGAGCCGATTTTATTATATTTTCAGCCTCTCTTTTTGCACCGTCGATTTGACGCTGCAGATCCTGCTCAATATTCTTGGCTTTTGTCCTGGCAATTATCTGGTAGATAATTGCCATTAGGCAAACACCCAGAATGAAGGTTATAATCGATGCAGCTACAGCAGGAAGGCTAAAGCTTTGCATTAAAATGTAGTTCATGTTATGTGCCTTTCCCTCGTGATTACCATAGATTGTATGCGCATCATTAATACAAGACGGATTGCGGGATTTAACGGCAGAAAAGCTTTTAATAAGGCCGTTTTGGCCGGTGAATTTTGAAATCCTTTTCGTTGGTGCGTACTATCAGCATTTTAAGGCAGGGTTGGCTTATGTTGTTTTAATTTGGCCTTAAAAAAAATGCTTTTTGTCATATAATTGACTCAGTTTATGCTTAATAGCGGTTTATTTTCGCTTGTAAGCAAACGCAATTTCCAAACGTTTTCAGATTTCGTCTCACATTTCTTCACTTTTACAAGCCTTATGAAATCACAACTAAAATATATAGTCTTATATCTAAAAGGCTGTAAAAGCGTCTTTGTAACTTAACTACCGTTGAAGTAAAGCCTTAAAAGTGTCTTTCTTTGCCCCGCAAATCCTTTCTTAAGTAAATGCCTCAAATTAAACCTTAAAATAAACGGGACATTACTCAGTGTTGTTTATCATCGGCTTATTTCCGCACAATAATAGATTATTTTTTATAAACGGTCAAGAAAAAAAACGGAAATCGGTTTTTAAAACGTCCGATTTGCCAAAAATTATCTAACATACGGTACATCAATAGTTTAATAGTTGTTTTGAGGGGGGATTGTTCTTGAATTTTGGCAGTAAAAATTATATAATTATACAATGGATTGGGTTTTAAGCTTGCGAGATGATGGTAATGAGATGCAATTGATTTTCCGGAAGTTTTTACCTCACAAAATAATGCATCTGTCATCTTATGAGAACTTAGAATATCAATTTTCTTTTTTAAAATGGGGGTTGGTAGCCTGAAAACTATAATAAACCTTCGTATGACGGCGATATTTTTGGTGGCGGTCGTTCTTTGCCCTTATCAA
>Ga0154689_1109_pt3 | contig 8893 bp, 8 predicted proteins | sample Rifle2008BG13ft_FD_116118 | JGI IMG/M metagenome (GOLD analysis project Ga0154689, IMG submission 116118) | Planctomycetes bacterium RBG_13_44_8b
GGAGGTCGCTGTAAAGGCCTTATCGAATAAAAATGTCTATTCGCTTTGCAAGCCCTTGCTTATCGGTGATGCCAATGTATTTATGAAGGCCGTCGCCTTTACGGGACTAAAATTGAAAGTTCGGTCTGTGCAGAGCGAAACCGAAGCTGATTTCAAGCCTGGGCAAATCGATGTGCTTCAGCCGCAAGGCTGTTTTGTCAAAGAGTTCCTATACGGGACTGTCTCGGCTCAAGCTGGTAAGGCCGCTTTTGCAACAATTGAAAAGGCGATTGAGCTGGCCAGGAGCGGAAGAGTACATGCCATAGTGACATGCCCTATCAGTAAAGAAGCAATCCATTTAGCAGGATATAATTTCCCCGGACATACGGAAATATTCGCTCACTACACCGGGACGAAAGATTATGCAATGCTCCTGATTTATGGCGACCTGAGAGTTGTTCATGTTACGACCCATATCCCTATTCGGGAGGTCGGCCAAATGATAACACAGGCACGTGTTCTAAAAGTGATTAAGCTGGCACACGACGTATGTCAAAAGCTCGGCATAATCCACCCTCGTATCGGCGTGGCAGGATTAAATCCTCACGCTGGTGAGGGAGGTTTGTTTGGCCGGGAGGAGCAGAAGCACATCGCACCAGCCATCGAAGCTGCCCGGTCTATCGGGATAAATGCCGAAGGCCCTGTTCCACCGGATACGTTGTTTCCAAAGGCCATTGGCGGATTGTTCGATATCTGCATTGCCATGTACCACGACCAGGGACATATACCGCTAAAAATGATGGGCTTTCTCTGGGATAAGCAAAATAAGCGATTGTCTTCCGTCAGCGGAGTCAATATCACATTGGGACTTCCCATCATAAGAACATCGGTTGACCATGGCACAGCCTTTGATATTGCAGGCCGGGGCATTGCTTCACCGGACAGTATGGTAAGTGCAATTGAGTATGCCGTAAAATTGGCGAATGCGAATGAGATAAAGTAATGATACTTGCCGTAGCGGATGACATCACTGGTGCCGCGGAAATCGCAGCGGTTGGGCGGGCGTTCGGTCTCACGGCCCAGATACAGATAAAGGTCACCGCAAGCACATCTTCTGATCTTGTTGTTATTGATACTGATACACGTTATAGGGCGGGTAATCCAGTCCGTGACATCGAGCAGGCCATGGTAAACATCGACAGTGCCTCAATTGAATGGTATTATAAAAAGGTGGATTCTGTGCTGCGAGGTAATGTGGCCGAAGAACTGTGTGCAATGATGCGTATCCTGCAAAGAGACAAGGCCATTCTTGCCCCGGCTAATCCTGCCAAGGCAAGGGTAATATCGAACGGGCAGTATTTCATCGATGGTCGACTCCTTTATAAAACAGATTTTGCGAACGACCCGGAATATCCGGCAACAACATCCGACGTCGTCAAGTTATTAAATGTTCCAGATGGTTGTACTCTTTTTGTGCGGACATGGAGGACTTACAACAATTCTGAGAATGGTATCATCATCGCAGAAGTCGAAAGCATGAATGATTTGGTTCAATGGTCCAAATACGTGGATGAACGCACCCTGGCAGCGGGAGGCTCCGACTTTTTCAGAGCTATGCTCAAGAGGAAACTTCCTTCCAGCAAATCACCATCCGAGACGGATATTGCTGCTGTCTCGGGCAAGAAAATGTTTGTTTGCGGAAGCACATCGCAGACTTCAAGAAATGCCGTTGCTCAAGCCAGCAATTTGGGAATTCCTGTATGTTCTATTCCGGAGACATTGTTTAAGGATACTATTGCTGATGATACTTTAATAGCGCAATGGATAGATGATATTTTAGAGGCCTTATCAACATCAGATCGTGTAATCATAGCTATCCTTCAGCCTGTTGTGCGGGATTCCAAGCTATCACAGAATTTGCGCATGATACTTGCAGCCGTAGTGCAGAAGATAATTAGCTCAGCGAAAATCAAAGAGCTATTCATCGATGGCGGTGCAACGGCAGAGGCTGTGCTGCATAAGCTGCAATGGGGGACGTTTGATGTAATCGCTGAATATGGACCGGGAGTAGTACAAATGCGTGTTTCAGAAGGGCCGGATAATTATGTCACTATCAAGCCGGGTAGTTACCCGTGGCCCGATAGAATATGGATGTAAAGAGGTTTCAAAATGCTGTATGAAAGGCTTCACTGGTTAGATTATATAGTGGTCTTGTTTTATTTTAGTATCATTGTGTACATTGGTGCATACGTTTCCAGGAAGCAGAAATCCACCGATGCCTATTTTGCAGGCAACCGTTCACTTCCTGCCTGGGCGGTGGGTATGTCATTGATGGCCACTCTCATAAGCAGTGTCACCTTCTTGGCCTATCCCGGCCAGGGATTCAACGGCAACTGGATTCTCCTGGTCCAGGGATTAATGGTGCCCGTTGTTCTGCTGATCATTATATGGTTTATTGTGCCCATGTATCGCCGGATAATCGGGCTTAGCGCTTATGAGTATTTTGAAAAACGGTTTGGTTATTTTGCACGTCTGTACGGCTCTTTGGCTTTTGTTATGGCACACTTTACAAAGATGGGCTCCGTATTCTACCTGCTGGCATTAGCCCTGGCTTCCATGACCGGCATGAACACATACCATGTAATTCTGGTGGTGGGAACTGTCACAATTTTTTATACCTTAATTGGCGGTATTGAAGCGGTAATCTGGACTGATGTCATTCAAGGATTCATCCTGATTGGTGGTGGTTTTATCTGCGTAGTTTTGCTGCTGCTGCGACCCGAGCAGGGGTCTGCAGCAGTGATACAAACAGCCTGGGAAAACGGCAAGATGAGCATGGGGCCGTACGACTGGAGCTTCACACGCCTGACATTCTGGGTCATGGCGATTAACGGTATTTTTTATGCGATTCAAAAATATGGTACCGATCAGACCATAGTACAGCGATTCCTGTTGGCCAAATCCGACTCAAAGGCCGTTAAAGCAGCTCTAATGGGAGCACTAATGTGTGTTCCTATTTGGGCATTGTTCATATTCATCGGCACATTATTGTGGGTCTTTTACAGTACCACTGCCGCCCAGTTGCCTGCAGGCGTCACTGGCGATAAAGTATTCCCGTATTTTATTATGTCACAGCTTCCGGCAGGTGTTACCGGATTGATTTTAGCTGCGCTGATTGCAGCAGCCATGTCCAGTCTTGATTCGGATTTGAATTGTTTAGCGGCTGTAGGTGTGGAAGATTACTATCGTCGATTCAATACCAATGCAACGGACAAAAAATGCCTGAACCTGGGAAAAATCATTGTCATTGTCAGCGGACTCTGCTCTATTGGCATTGCCTGCCTCTACGTTCATTTAGGCGGCGAAGCCATCCTCGGAACGATTTTCGCACTATACGCCATTTTCTCCGGCGGTATTGCAGGCCTTTTCGCCCTGGGATTTCTGACGGTTCGCACCAACCGGAAAGGCCTTTATATCGGCATTGCAGCCTGTGTACTTTTTACTGCCTATGCGCTTTTGACCAGCACTAAATTCGATTTGGGAGGGTCTGAAAAAAGGCAGCTTCTTGATTTAGGAAGATTTAACTTTACTGCCCACAAGTACATGCTCGGTGTGTATAGCCACATTGTGCTTTTTGTTGTCGGCTACCTGGCGAGTTTTTTATTCAAACCGGACAGGGACACGAAAGAGTTGACTCTCTATGGGTGGCTGGCTGGACGCCGAGCAGATAATTAAACCCGATTATCAATGCTCTATGAATATCGTTCGGATAGCAAACAAAAAGGCTGCGGTGGAGCGTTACCGCAGCCCTTGTATCTGATAAATAGATAAATGTTTTTATTTCTCGTGCTACGTAGCGAGCTGTTTCACAGAGTAGCATTTGCGTTTGCGCAGAAAAGCCAATCCGCCAAGTCCCAGCAGACATATCGTAGCAGGTTCGGGGACTTGAATGATAAAATCCTGTTTTCCATCATTTACAACGGCCATGAGTTGCGCCTTCGGTCCACAGCCGGTTAAAGCGCGCAGCCAGCTATTGGCAGCATCGGCATCGACATTGCTTGCGAAGAAACCGTGAGCCCCGGCTGAGCCATCAGTTGTGACATCCCAGCTCAGAGGAGAAGCAGGCAGGTCCTCATATATGATTTCCCAGACGGCTGCAGCAAAGGCCTCAGCCTTGCTTTTTTCCTCGCTTGAGTATGGTCCGCCATCGGCCCATGCAGGATTATAGAATCTGCCCCAGAGCTCAGCGAGATAATCTGCTTTCTCTGTGCCCATGGTGCCGCCCATAAAACTGTTGTTCACTTCATGCAGTCCCACGACATCGTATTTCAGTGTAGTGTCCGGTGACCACTGATGCAGCTCGATACAGAAGCCGCCGATTAGGCCGTTTGGCCAGATATTTCCCAGTCCTGTACCGTCAGTTTTATTGAGCATATAAACGCCTCCGTACACGTCTAAATCGCTTAATCCTCCACCCCAGACCGTCATTACGCCATTCGCGCCGTAACCGGAATGTACTATATCCATCGTGCCGACAGGGGTAGCCTCCATTACGTTCGGCATAACCAGGCTAATAAGCGCACAAAGAATTGATGGTGCTTTTATAAACATCGATTCACCTCCAAAATATTTTTATTTAAAATTCTTTCCAGCGACCTTTTTTAATAAGCTTACATAATTCACATTCGTTAAAATTTGATAATATGCTTGTTTACATTTGTGAATGAGGACCAGTCCGCCAGAACCAGGCAGACAAGACTTACAGCAGTCGGTTCTGGTACAGGCTTTATACATAGATTAGTTAATTGCATCCTGTGCAAATCGAGATCGGCAAATCTAAAAGACCTGGCAAGAGAGTCAATATGAGCAAATTTGTCGTTATCGGATTGCCGATACCTGAGGTTCATAATGACAGATTCCAATTTGTTACTGTCACCGGCAAATGTAGCGAGCGGGTGACATCCATCTGTATTCTTAACATGTTCAAATGACACAGTGACAATAGAAGTTCCGTTGAAGTAACTCGGAAAGCAGCCTTTTGAATAATCAATAACATTGCAGGTGCGAGAATTTGTGTCTGAAGGGCTGCCGACATTATCTGCAATAGCATTGAGAACAGGCTTATCCGAGCCGTATATGCTGTTCATACAGGTCACGGAGTAAGTGTACTCGCTGCATTTAGTCAGCCGGTTAATGTCGAGACAGGCATAGTGAGCATCGACATTGTCGGCCAGCACAAATATCGCCGTAAAGAGAATGACTGATATCAACTTGGATTGATTGCCCATTTTACCCCCCAAACACAGTTTATGTAGAATCAGTCCGGCAGCTCAATTTATATCGCGATAAATTAGTGCTAAAGGCCGGATTTAATCTGTCTATTTAATGGGTGAAATCTGGAACACCCCCATTCCGATTTCAATCGTTTTAGACGATTACGTATGTAGTATATCTTTTTAGCTCAGAAAAGTCAAGGCTATTTAACTTGAATCCTTGACAACAATCTAATTTTTTCTACCATGTCTTCTAATAAACTCAGATTAGAATAATTATAGGAACTCAGCGGAATCTTATGGATAAAGAACACATCAAGAAACTTGCTGAAAACCCGGATTTTATTCCGGGTGTTTATAATTATTGTGACCGTTGGTGCGAGCGTTGTCCGCTGACTTCGCGATGTATGAACTTCGATCTGAGTGAGGCAGAATTTGATAATCCGCAATCGCGAGACATAAACAATAAAGCATTTTGGCAGAAACTGACTGAAGTTTTTCAGACAACCCTTGAAATGTTAAAAGAAACTGCAAAGGAGCAGGATATTGACCTTGACTCTCTTGATGTCCGGCAGGCTTCTGAAGAACATGAAAAAACACGCGAAATTGCAGAGAACCACCAGTGCTGCCGAGCAGCAAAAGCCTACAGCCAAATAGTGAAGGATTGGTTTGATTCTGCAAACGAGCTGTTCGAGGAAAAGGCCGACGAATTGAGTGGTCAGATACAGCTTGGTTTGCCGGGTTCCGACCCTGCTTCAGAAGCAGCTGGCCTAAAAGATTCCGTGGAGATAATTCGCTGGTATCAGCATTTTATATACGTAAAGCTTGTCAGGGCAATTACCAGCTGCCTGGAAGATGTGCCAGGGGATTCGGTTACAGAATATGATGCAAATGGTTCGGCCAAAATTGCCTTAATAGCGATGGATCGTTCCATTGCTGCATGGGGGCAAATGTCGAACCATTTCCCACAGCTCAATGATGAAATACTTGATATTCTTGTGCATCTTGATCGTTTACGGCGAAAAACGGAAGCTGAATTTCCGAATGCAAGGGCCTTCATTCGGCCGGGTTTCGATTAACAGGCATACGAAAAAATCACGATTTGCATTGTATGATAAAACGGCGATGAGGAACAGATTAAGGGGCGAGGAAAAAGTCGTTTTCGCAGGAAGGCAGTTCGCAGCCCTGGTATATATCGGTGTCACGAAGTGTAAAAATGTCATCTTCAAGAAGATTTGTAAAGCGTGTCTTGATAAATTCTACCCGGCCATCACCGAACAAGACGTTTTGGCCCCGCCGCTTGTGATTAATGCTGTTACGAGTCAGCAGGTCCTTGGTCAAATGAAGCCTAAACGATCCGGAATAGTCACGGGGCAGCTCTTCAAAGAGTGGGCTTAAATCAGCCATCAAGACTTTTCGGCAGACCAGCTTGCCGCTCGCAGAGCTGCTGCAGCTTATCTTGAAACTATAGGTCATATATTCTCTGCCGGGGAAATCACTCAAATTTTGGACTTGTGAAGCATCTAACTGGAGTGTTTTACCTTTGGATGAGCCTGGACAAATAAAATCTGCCGGCTTGATGTAATTGTTCTTTGCCAAAAGCCAGATAGGACGGGTGTTGGAATGATTTTCTTTGCCCTGATAACCCACTTTCCACCATGGTTCACCTGCGGCGGCTGCAAGAGTCGGCAGGTTGCCATCGTAGTCTGAACTGTAGTTATTAAGAGCCTGCCATATCTGCCGTAACTGCATTTGGCACTGCTGCCGCTCGGATTTCTGACGGGCATAGCCTGTTACGATGCTGTTATATGAACCGATACAAACGGCTCCGACAATCAAGAATACCGCCGCGACGGCCATCCTCTTGCCCCAGAAGCCGCTTTGGGAGGCGACTTTCCGGGTTGTTTCAGCCGCTATCAATTGTTCAAGCCTATTCTGGCTTGAGTTTGCGAGATTATTAAGTCGCCAAATAGTACGTTCTGCAAGATTATCCGGACAGGTTTGTGGTTTTATGCTTTCAAGGGGTGATATGTTTGATTTGAGCTTTGTATAAAGTTCAGCCGCTTCTTCGTTGGAGGAAATTAATGCTTCGGCTTGTGCTGTTTCCTCCGGCGATGTCAAACCTATACAGTAATCGAACAACAGTTGTTTTTGCTGATTGCTTAACGACCTCATTCAGTTTTCCTGCTTTTTGCTGTTGCTTTCCAGTCTTTTGCGAAGCGAGCAACTGCTGTATGCAGTCTGCTCTTGACTGTACCAATGGGTATACTTAAAATCTGGGCCATTTGTTTGTAAGAAAATTTGTTAAAATAAGCCAAAATCAAAATTTCCCGCAAATTTTCCGGCATACTTTCTATTACTTCTGCTACGCGAACAGAAGTCTCTCCTCTTTCCAGTTCTTCGTAAGGCATTGTATTATCGGAAGTTAAGGAGTTAAGGACGTCATCAAATGACATTTCTTGAGACTCTGATATAGTGCCTATAGGTATAGCATTAATTCGCTGAGCCTTGCGAAGTGCATCTTTGGCTTTATTGGCGGCGATAGTGAATAGCCAGGGTCGTAAAGGCCGCTGCGGATCGAAGCTTTCACGGCTGGTAAATAGCTGTAAAAAAGTTTCCTGAAAGACGTCTTCGACCATGTCCTGGCGGTTAAGAAACTGTTTTAAGAATGTATAAAGCCCGTTTTTATAACGGTTCACGATTTCATGGAATGCACTTTCATCGCCTGCCGCAAAGCGGTCGAGAAGCTCTGCATCGGTTGGTTGTTTTAAAACATAGTTCATATTTAAGGATTTCAAGGATTATATTATACCTGATTTGTCAATAAATCAAAACTTTTATATGGACTTTATATTTGAACCGCTGGATTCGGCAAGCTCACCACAGGGTTGCAGACTGTATTTTGATATAGTATGATACCGGTGGGTTTAGCCGATGTAGCTCAATGGTAGAGCACGGCTTTCGTAAAGCCGGGGTTGAGGGTTCAAATCCCTCCATCGGCTTAAGTAATAACAATATTCATCGGCAGGGCACCAATAGTTTGCGCCGAGTTAATAAATTTTTGACATTTTTTGCAGGCCGCAGCCAGAAGTAAAAAATCTTTTGAATTCAAAGGTTTTCAAAAAAATTATTGGAGCAGCTATTATTTTCAGCGTTATCTGTGCGCTGGCCTATTTTATTGCGCCCCCTCAAACTTCCGTTTCTGATTTCGGTCTCTGGTACAGTATCATCCCTCCTGTTCTTGCTATTGTGCTTGCATTCGTCACTCGACGCGTCCTGTATAGTCTCGGCACTGCCGTAATCATCGGCGGTTTGCTTACACAAGCAACACGTTTTACTACAGATGCATTTGCTCTTTTCAAAGGATTAAAAACAGCCACGGCTTGTGTTACCAGTTCAATCGCAAACATAGAAAATCTCTGGATTCTAAGTTTCGTTGTTCTTATCTTTATAATGCTGAAAATACTTGTTGTCAGTGGTGGATTTAATGGGCTGATAAAGCTGACTGTAAAATTCATCAAAGGCAAAAAATCAACTCAGCTTCTTACCGCCTCTCTCGGTGTAGGTTTTTTCATCGATGATTATGCAAATGCCATTATTATCGGTTCTGCTATGAGGCCGTTGACAGACCGTTTTCGAAT
>Ga0154689_1093_pt1 | contig 8850 bp, 7 predicted proteins | sample Rifle2008BG13ft_FD_116118 | JGI IMG/M metagenome (GOLD analysis project Ga0154689, IMG submission 116118) | Planctomycetes bacterium RBG_13_44_8b
GTGTATTGCAGATTCTCGGCCCCACCTGGCGCGCAGTGTATTCGGACATGATTCCCGACAGCGGCGGAAACCGCGAGCGTCTCGGCTTCATCTACGACAAGCGAGCCGTCACCTTCAATGGGCTTGCAACCGAGGCGAACGAGCCGCGAAAGAAGAAAGATTTCGAGTATCTCCCCGAACAATCCTTTTGGCGCAGCCCCTATATGGCCTCGTTCAAATCCGGCAGTTTCGACTTCATCGTGCTTACGGTCCACGTCCGCTGGGGCGACAGCGTCAAGAAGCGTCGCGAAGAAATCGCAATGCTGGCGGACTGGATAGAGGCCAAGCGGCTCGAAAAAACCCACGAAGACAAAGACCTTATCGTAATGGGCGACTTTAACATTCCGTCCCGCACTGAGGAGCTGTTCAAGGCAATTTCAAAATATGGCCTGCAGGTTCCAAAGGCTCTTCTTGGAGCGCACGGGACAAATTTGGAGAAAGACAAACGCTACGACCAAATCCTCCATTACCCGATTTACCCGGAGAACTTCACAAACGCCGGCGGCGACCTTGACTTCTACATTGACAAAGACCACATCAAGGAGCTGTTCCCCGATGGCATTACTAAAGATAAATTCACTTATCAGCTTTCCGACCACCTGCCGCTCTGGATGCAGCTCAACACCGACATTGAAGGCCAGAAGCTCGAACAAATCATCCAGGGATGATACTCCTGCCGCGGCGTAGCTAATCAGCGAAGCCGGGTTAGCCCCCTGATTCTTCAGGGGGTTATCTGTCCGCCCATACGGCAGGGGTTTTATTAAAATTTTATAATTGTAGTGTTTTGCATTTACCGCAAACCCCGCAAGGCAACAAAATTTTAAAAAAGGGCTTTTAGTCGTTGGATTTTTGTTGATAAAATTTACGCCAGTTGGAGATGAATTAGTCATTTGCATAAAAACTAAATCTAGAAATAGTTGAGTTCATTTAGATTTGAACTATAATATGTAATTTAGACCAATCTGCGATGTGAAGGATTACTTCGCTTTTGATAGGTATAATAAGGCAGACAATAATGGAACAGGGATTGTTATTTGAAGTCCGCAAAAAACCTACAAAAAAGGAGTGCGTATATACTCCTCAAGGATATAGTGGGCTTGCAGCATTTCACAAATATTGGGGAAAGAAGCCTGTCGAGTGCCTTTCATATTTAATTGAGACACTAACTCTTGAGCAAGAAATCATACTTGATCCATTTATTGGATCTGGTTTAATTGCGAGAGAAGCATCTGATCGAAACCGTAGGTTCATTGGAATTGATATCAATCCAATTGCGATAGAACTATCCAAATTGTTTGTTAGTCCTCCCAAAATGACGGATTTCTTTGAAGTTTTCTCCCAAATGAAAACAATTGTTAAACCACTTATTGACACTAGTTATAGCCAAAATGATGGAGAAATTGGGAGTCACTTTTTGTGGGATGGTGATGAGCTCAAGTCTGTATGGTACAAAGAAGCCAAAGGCAGACGTGAGTTCAAACCTACTTTTTACGATATTGAATTAGTCAAAAAATATGCAAACTATATACCGAAGCATATCCGGGATATGAGATTCTTCACAAATTCCAGGATTAACGCCTCACCTAAGATGACCATTCTTGATCTGTTTACGGGTCGCGCACTTAGGAACATAGATATTTTGTTGGAATATATTAAAAGTCAAAAAGACAACGTGAAAAACGCATTACTCTTGACATTGACGGCAGCTTCTGGGCAGATGTCGAAAATGGTCTTTGCTGTAAGTAATAGAGGCAAGATAAATGGCAAGATACAGGAAGGTACATCTGTAGGCAGTTGGGTTATTGGTTATTGGCGACCAAAGTTCCACTTCGAGATAAATGTGTGGAACTGCTTTGAAAACAGAGCGAAGAAATTGATGAAAGCACTCGATACCATCGAGAATGGCAAGGCGGTCAAATTCTCCTCTAATTGGAACGATGTGATTCAATCAAAGGTCAATGTTGCGCTTGTAAGAGAAGATGCCAGACGTATTTTAACTACACTGCCATCGGATTCCGTATCGTTGATTCTGACAGATCCCCCGCATAGCGACAGAATGCCCTACTTGGAACTTAGTGAGTTATGGAATGCAATTTTGGGAGAGGAGTCTCCATTTGAAGATGAAATAGTCGTGTCCAATGCACGCGAGAGAAGAAAGAGAAAGGACATTTATACAAAGGAAATGGAGGAATTCTTCACGGATGCTATTAAAGTTTTGAAGAATAGTGGGATTATGGCAATTATATTTAATGCCTCCGATTCAGAAAGTTGGGAATATTTAAAGGGTCTTCATAGGAATTCTGATTGTATCAAATTCAGAGGATGCTTCCCGATGACATACTCGGCAAGATCGGTGATTCAAGACTCCAGAAATGGGGCGATGAAATATGATTATGTTCTAATTTACGAGAAGTGTACGCCGGACCATACTGGTTCAAATCGTTGGGAAAAACTAACTGAGTTAAATGGGTGGTCTTTATCCCTGCCGAGGCGGATTTAGTGAATATGACATATACATTCGAACAAGCAAAAAGAAAATTCCAAGATGATAAAATACGAGAATTATCCCAAGATCCCAGTGGTCTTCGGTTCTTAAAACTCCGTTCCCTGTCCAGAACAGAATATATGGATAGGTTAGTAAGAGATTGTTCTCTATCGCATTCCTCATTAACAGGTGATAACCTGTTCCGTTTTCTTTACAATTCCGAGATTACTGTTGAGCAGATTGAGCAAACCATTAGATCTATATACACCGAAGAAAGAGCCATTCGAATTCAAGTTGAAGATGAGTTGGTAAGTGAACTTTATAAAGTGAACGTATTCGACTGGGGTGGGCTTCACCAAAATAGTTTGGAAAAAACAATAGTTGATAATTACGTAAAGAAAATAAGGTCGTACAATCAACTTTGCGATAGCGTTGAGAATGAGCTTCATAACAGCATGAGAGGTTATGTTATTTGCTCTTGGTATAATCATTGGACATCGCGAATAATTGAGGACATTTTTCGAGACCACACTCAGATATTACCAGCTATAGGCCTGATAAAGAAAATTGATTTCTTTTTCAAAGATGTTCCATTTGACCTGAAAGTTACTTATATGCCAGAAGGATTTATTCACGAACAGAGACGTTCCGAAGGGCTTCGGCCTGAAGTTGTATTACTAAAAAGGTTTTGTAGAGAAAATTCGATACACTTCGATGAGTCCCTATCTGAAGCGCGGTTGAAAGAAGATCTTTGGGCAAAGATAAGCGATTACCCATCAGAAAATGCTAAGCAACTTATCGGAGAATTAAAAAACAAGAGAATTAAGTATCTTGAGTCGGCCGTTAATAATCCTGCGATGCTCATAAAATGGCTCTACGAAAATCAGGGTGTTAGGAGGTTCGACGCTTCAAATAGATTATTTCTGGTTTTGGTGGACTGTGACAATTTCTTTGACTCTTGGAAGCTTAAAAGAGCAAAACCATTACTTGTGGAAAAAATCCATTCACATCTCAATGCCGATGGCTGTAATCCTGGTTTTAATGTTTCATTTGAATGGTATGGAACCAACTACGAAGTTACATCAGACATTATCTTTGTTATTCACTCGCGATAATAGGACATTGAATTTCTTTATAACACTTGAGGATTGACAAGCCATTGAGGAGGATTTGAAGTTAATCTTACAGACCCCGTCAGAACTCTTTTATATATGTGCCATTATTTGAGGGTATTGGGTTTCCCATTTCCCTCAAGATATGAGTTGATATGTTTTCTAAAATTATCGCCATAATATTGTGATGACATATTCCATGCTTTTTTTACTCGATAAGATTTCAACCATTTTTCGAACAGATTCAACCATCCCTCATACTGTTTAGGACATTGCCCTGAAATGAGGTCATGCATAGTTGCAACATCTTCCATGATCTGAAACATTATAGTGCAGACCGCAAATTCGTCGGTTGATAACTTTGTATTTGTCTGATTCTCTTCCTGCCCTACCTTGAAATAGATTTCTTCAAAGAGCGCTTCCAATTTTCCATTTCCCACAAAAAGTTTTTGAAGATCATCAAAACGCGCCGTCATTGATACAAAGTTTAGTTTCTCCTGGTTTTTTAATGTTTGTTCATAAAGGCTATACCGGTGGATAAGAGTGAGGATTGCGAGGATTATCCCAAGGTTTGCAGTAAGACTTATTACTCTGTCAAAGTTGCTTTCTGGGAAGACCGATACCAGAATGATGCTAATAAATGCTAAGAGGGCAAAACCCACGACAATAATTATCAAAATGAAAAAGTATCTACGTAAATTCATAGTTAATCTTCAAATCAGCCTCCAAAATAGTTTTTCACACACTATCATACCTTTCTTATTAAATTGTTTTTCAACAATACCATTATCCATAGTTTCCTAGTTTTTTAAAAACTCAGCGAAATATTAAGGATAAGGTAGTCACAGAGTTCGTTTTTCATTATCTTGCCATAATTTATATTTTCTTCTGTTTCCAAATTTTAACCTAACCTGCCCGGTTTTCAAGACCTCAAATACAAGATTTATCTGTAAAAAACTGAGTAGTTAGATAAACCCGTCATGAAAATGGCGAGTAAACTACGATGGCTAAACACAACCATCCGTAAAATCCTGTTAAACAACATCGGGGCAAACTGCGAAAATGATTGACCAACGGCGGCACTCGTCACGGCGCTTGCTGCGACGGTGCGCAAGCCCGGCGAAAAGCTTCCCGTAGCCGTACAGGATTTATCCGCCTCCGGCGGATTTATAATTCCGCTCGTGCTACGCTTGCCGCCTTTTGCTTCTGAAATTTTACTTGAAAATTAAGCCGTTTTTGGTATAATACCGACTAAAAAATAGAAGACAGAAGACAGTAGTCAGTACACAGCCTTCGTCCCGAGCTCAGGCTGAGGGGAAAACATAAGACAAACACCTCAAGAATGGGGGAGATTATTAAAGTCGGAATAGGAAAATTAGAGTATGAACACTCGGTTGCGGTCACGCTGCTCGTTTCGTCTATCGGCTTTCGGTTACGTCTTAAACGACGCTTTACGCTTAACGCAACCGATACGAGTTGCGCAACCTATAAACGAATAACGAAATTAAACAATGCGCCCTACAATTGTAAAGAACGTTCGACAAAACGGCCTATTTTTATGCAAAACAAAGCCAATTTACGAAAAAGTCAAGTGAATGTAAACTTAATTATAGCAAGAGATTATGAGAAAAAATCGAACAGGACACTTGGTGAAAACAAACCCAATCAAAGCCAATTTTAATAAGAATCAGGGCTGTCCGGTATGCCCTGTATAAAAGCTCTTTTACAAGTTTATAGCAATATCGTGATGAATTCGGCAGGAGTGCTTTTTCTAATTTTATGCTTTTTTCACTTCAGCGACAAAAAAATTTTGCTTTAACGCCTCCAGATTGCTTATGTTTACGACTTGTGTTTTTCTGCTGATTCTTTTCATAAGGCCGGTCAGGACTCTGCCAGGCCCAATCTCGTAAAACTGCTCCACGCCGTCAGCTAAAAGCCGTTCCATACATTTCTGCCAGTAAATCGGGCTGGTCAACTGCTTTGCTAATCCTTCTTTGATGCTTTTTGCATCTTTATGATACTCAGCATCAATATTGGCGATTACTTTAATATTAGATGGATTTGAAACCTTACAATTTAATAGGGCTTTTTTAAACTCATCCGCTGCGCTTGCCATCATTTCCGTATGGAAAGCGCCGGCTACTTCCAGCCGAATTGCTTTTATCGCACCGTATTTCGGAGCTAATTCTTCAGCCCGCTGGCAGGCAGTTTTGCTGCCACTTACTACAATTTGACCCGGGCAATTAAAATTAACGGGCAAAAGAAGCTCGCCATTACTGGCCTCGGCACAAAGCTGCTGCACTTTTTCTTCATCAAGGCCAATTATACTAACCATCGCACCTTCGGTAGCATCAGCAGCCGATTGCATAGCCTGTCCGCGTTTCTGTACGAGAATAAGCGCATCCTCAAAGCTTATTAATCCTGCTGCATAAAGGGCGGTATATTCGCCGAGACTAAGACCCGCAGTTACATCTGGTTTAATACTGGCTATAGCAGGATTGGTTCTCAATACTTCTAAAATAGCAGCGGAGGTTGTAAAAATCGCAGGCTGTGAAATCGTTGTGGTATTTAGTTGTTCCGCCGGCCCTTCGAAGCAAATCTTGCGCAAATCAAAGCCGACGATATCGTTGGCCTGTTCGTAAATCTTAGCCGCTACGGGATAAGATTGTGCTATCTCGGCACCCATTCCTACTTCCTGGGCGCCCTGTCCCGGAAATATAAAAGCAGTTTTCATAACTGAATTACGGTTGCGCCCCAGGTCAAGCCTGCACCAAAAGCAACGAAAATCACAATGTCACCTTTCTTGACCCTGCCTTCTCTAACACATCCATCAAAGGCCAGCGGCACAGAAGCCGCTGACGTGTTGCCATACTCACTGATATTTATATAAACCTTTTCATCCGGGAGGTTTAGCCGCTTTGCTGCTGATTCTATAATTCTTCCATTCATTTGATGTGAAACCATCATTTTAATATCATCAATGCCCAATCCACAATGGTCAAGGCAGTCTGTAACTGCTTCGACAATCCGCCGAACCGCTTGTTGATAAACTTCTCTACCCTTGATTTGCATGAAGATTTTATTTGGGTCATCCAACTGCTTCCGTGCCGGATGACGAGAACCATACGCCACGCAACATAATGTTTCCCAGTAATCGCCATCCGAAGCCATGGTGCTGTACATAATTCCTTTGCTCTGGTTGTTTTTGGCCGCCGGCTGGGACTGAATCACGACGGCTCCTGCACCGTCGCCAAAAAGAATACAGCTTGTCCGGTCGGTCCAGTTAGTGATTTTAGTCAGCGTTTCCGCTCCGATTACAAGGGCATTTTTGAACCGTCCGCTTTCCAAGAACTGCTGCACAATCGAGAGGCCATAGATAAAACCACTGCAGGCAGCGGCTAAATCGAACACCCAGGCTTTTTTTGCTTGTAGAGAGCGCTGCACAAAAGAAGCCGTGGAAGGAAAAACCATCTCAGGCGTGATAGTAGCTACAATAATAATATCAAGCTCAGCGGCGTCGAGTTTGGCATCTGTCAGAGCCCTTTTTGCTGCTTCTGTTGCTAAATATGCTGTAGTTTCATTATCATCGGTAATATGCCGAATCTTGATGCCGGTTCGCGTTGTAATCCACTCGTCGGTGGTATCAACCATTTTCGCCAGGTCATCATTTGTCAACAATTTAGCCGGTGCAAATGAGCCGTTACCAATAATGACTGCGCGATAAGGACGTGTCGGCTCCTCAAGTGACTTATGCATCAGTCGTCCTTACGCAAGATTCACTTAAACGTTCAATAATTTTATTGTTTATTTCTTTGGCATGATATTTTTTGCAGGCCAATATGGCATTCTTTATGGTCTTGCTCTTGCTCGTACCATGACAAATCAGTGCCGCGCCGTTAAGTCCTAATAATAATGCACCGCCATATTCATTATAATCGTATTTACTATAGATTCTTGTAATGACCGGCTTGAACTGCATGGCAAGCTGTAAGTTCTCCTGCATGAGCTCTTCTTTTATAGCCCTGAACAGGCCGTCCAAAAGTCCCTCGGTGAGTTTCAAAATCACATTGCCCACAAATCCGTCACAAATCGCAACGTCACACATACCCCTGAAGATGTCACGGCCTTCGATATTGCCCACAAAATTCATCTTAGGATCCGATTTTATCAGCGCACGTGCTTTTTTAACCACCTCGTTGCCCTTTGCATCCTCCTGGCCTATGCTCATTAATCCGACCCTCGGATTTTCCACCTTAAGAAGGTGTTTTTCAAAAACGCTGGCCATTACGCCATATTGATAAAGATTTATAGGCTTGCAGGCAATATTTGCCCCGACGTCACATATTGTAACCGGCCCTTCGGGTGTGGGAAAAACAACCGCTATACCAGGTCGATTGACGCCGGGCAGGTTTCTAATTCTCATCTGGAACGCGGCAACGCAGGCCCCGGTATTACCTGCGGAAATAACGGCGTCGGCCTGATTTCTTTTGGCCAGCTTGGCAACAATTGCGATCGAGTTCTTGGGTTTTCTCCGAAGGCTCTCGACCGGCTGCTCGTCCATACCGATAACATCAGGAGCATCGACTACTTCTATGGCTTCCCGACGGTAAGAAAAAGAGCTCAATTTAGATTCAACTACCTGTTGCGGTCCAACAAGTATCAGTTTATCGTTTTTATCGAGCAGCTCAATTGCCTCTATGGTACCGGCGATAATTTCATCCGGTGCATAATCGCCTCCCATTGCGTCAATTGCGATTTGCATATTAGCTGCTTTCCTCCTTACCCAGCTTTAATTTGAGCTTGGGATTAACATAACCGCAATTTTCACACGCTGCGTGAGGCAGCTTGGCATGACCACATTTGCTGCATATTGAATAATTCACCGCTTTTAGCCGGTGATGACTGCGACGCATGCGTGTTCTGCCTTTACTCGTCTTTTTTTGTGGTAGCATTAATAACTACTCCATATTCTTTTTGAAAATAAAGTTAAACATTAAAAGATTTAATTAAATTTAAAAAAACAATAAATATTTATACTTAGGCACTTTGTCAAGTCAAATTTAACTTTGTGTCATGGCGTCTTTTCATGCCGAGAGTAATTTTACACTCAATATTTCAATCCATATATATATATATACTGTACTTTCCAAGAAATAAAACGCTAAGCAACGAGCTTTAGCAGTTTATAAAGCTGTTTATGAATTTTGTTAATTT
>Ga0154689_1092_pt1 | contig 8824 bp, 5 predicted proteins | sample Rifle2008BG13ft_FD_116118 | JGI IMG/M metagenome (GOLD analysis project Ga0154689, IMG submission 116118) | Planctomycetes bacterium RBG_13_44_8b
GTACTTTTAACTCCCCTAATAGGGGTACTTTTCATCTTTCGCTCGCGCTACTTTTCCACTATCGGTCGTCGAGGAGTACTTAGCCTTGGATAATGGTCCACCCTGCTTCGCGCGGAGTTTCACGAGCTCCGTGCTACTCTGGAGCGCTGACAGTAACGGAGAGCACTGACTTTTACTTACGGGACTATCACCCTCTGTGGTTCAGCTTTCCAGCTGATTCTGCTTGCCATTGCCTTTGTAACTCCTTGTCAACGTCCGCAACCCCAACCCGAAGGTTGGTTTGGGCTTTTCCGCTTTCGCTCGCCGCTACTAACGGAGTCTCAATTGATTTCCTTTCCTGCAGGTACTTAGATGTTTCAGTTCCCTGCGTTAGCTTTAACCGGCCTATGCATTCAGCCGGCAATAACCACAGTTTCCTGTGATTGGGTTTCCCCATTCGGAAATCCCGGGATTAACGGTTGCTTAACACCTGCCCCGGGCTTATCGCAGTTCGCCACGTCCTTCATCGCCTCTCGACACCTAGACATCCCCCATACACCCTTAGTAACTTGACCATATCAATCAAAGATTGATAGGTACCGGTTTTTAGATAAGGTATATAATTGACGCTACAAATATGTTGTGTGCAATAATACACAAAACATACCCTTAAGACATCTACACTATTCACTTTTAAAAGAACCCTGCTTCGCTAAAGCTTCGCAGGGCTTGCGCCCCAAAACTCCAACGAAGCATTCTGCATAGTCCCTAAGGGACGACGCAGAATGGAGATGACAGGGATCGAACCTGCAACCTCCGGCTTGCAAAGCCGGCGCTCTCCCAGTTGAGCTACATCCCCGAGCTTTATCAGTCCCTCGTACCTCGTCGCTCGTATCTCGCCAGTTGATTATTACGAGACACGAGTCACAAACAACGAGTCACGAAAGAAGTGGGCCCGGGAAGATTCGAACTTCCGACCTTGCGCTTATCAGGCGCACGCTCTAACCAACTGAGCTACGAGCCCATTACTTTGAGAAGTCAGCCACAGAGTCAATTAAAAAATTCAGCCACAGAGAACACAGAGGACACAGAGGATTTAAATTTACAGCGTTAATCCGTGTAAATCCGTGTCTAAAAAACCGTGCTGCTCCGTGTCTATTCAACCCTGAGTTTCTCGCTGTGCCAGATGCTCGCGGCATCAGAAGCCCTTAAAGCATAGGTCGGCTTTTAAGGCTCATCTTCGGTCATTATAATTTTTACAAAGAGCTCCTGTCTTCGTCAAGACTTCGACGCGACAGGCCCGTCTTCTCCCTTAGGGATTCGACGTGGTAAACAAAGAAAAATGCCGCTGAACTTAAGTCAGCGACATTTTAATAGACGCATGATATTAAGTATTCAGCGTAAAGAATCAAGGATAAAAATCTACGATATTTACGATTTTCTGCAACTCGACTCCGAAAATTTCTTCCACCGCCCATCCACCGTCGCCATCCGTCTTCGTCCCTAAGGGACTACGAACGGACAAGAAAGCTATGGCGGACACAATGTAATGAGATTACCAACCACATTACAGCTTTTCAAGTATAATACGTTATTAAACATAGTCAAGCAGTAAATTTGCAATTATTCTGAAAAAAATGAGAAAAAAGTTAAAAAATACCATCCGCCGACGCCAAAGGCTCTGGCGGGACAGGAAGAAAGAGGACAAAAGATATAGAGAACTTAAAAGTTAAAGCCAAAAAGTCAAAACTACAGCTAAAAAGTTAAAATCTAACCAGCGAGAGTGTTTTTAACCACGAATGGACACCTTGATTCTCGAAACTTCAGTTTCACTTCAGAAAAAAAAGACGCCAAAGCTCCTTATTCTGCCGGTTCTTTTTAGAAATTGCTTTCAACAAATTTATAGATTAAGATGATGACAGCTAAATTATAGATTACAAAATACGGAGTTTTGATCATAAGCCATGGAGGATAATTCATATTCTTATGAAAACTAATTGTCAAACATCAGACTTATTTGTTGATTTAGAAAAAGAGTCATATAACTGGAAGAAAGATGTTATCATCAATAAATCCAAATTCTTGGAGAAAATAGAGGACATCAATCAAGCAGATAACTTTATTTCATTAAAGCATGGTGTCAATTTCATCAAATCCGTAATCACTTTCCCAAGAAACGATAAAGATGGGTTAGTAAACATAGACCAGAATGGTGATACTATGATTCTAAAAAAAGAACCGCTTCTTGAAGAGCTAAACCAAATTGAGGAATCACAGACAATCGAGAGAGCTAAATATTATCTTGTGAGACTCAAAAAAGGTGTAAGTGAAATAAAAACAAGCAAGATTAATGACATCAATCTTAATCGCTGGAAAGAATATCAGGACGTCTTGACCGATAGCCTCTGGGTTTTAGACAAAAGAGATGATTCTGGTGCTCATGCCGGTTGGTATTGGGGCAATTTTATCCCCCAAATACCACATCAATTAATGATGCGTTATACAAAAAAGGGCGATTGGGTTCTCGATCCATTTTTGGGCAGTGGTACTACCTTAATTGAGTGTCGAAGGTTAGGCAGAAATGGCATCGGAATTGAATTAAATACTGAAACTGCAAAAAAAGCAAAAAGTTTAATCGATAAAGAATCTAATGCTAATGATGTTATTACTGAAGTTATATCAAGTGACAGCAGGAAAGTAAGATTAGAGGAGACGTTAGATAGGTTGGGGACAGAAAAGATTCAACTTATTATTATGCACCCTCCTTATCACGATATTATCAAATTCAGTAAGGATAAAGAAGATTTATCCAACGCCAAAACAACAGAAGATTTTATAAAAATGTTTGGCGAAGTTTTAGATAATGCAATTCCGTACCTGGAAAAGGGGAGATTTCTTGGCATTGTTATCGGTGATAAATATTATAAGGGCACTTGGATCCCTCTTGGGTTTTATGTAATGCAGGAAGTATTAAAAAGGAATTTCGCCCTTAAGAGTATCATTGTAAAAAACTTTGAAGAGACAAGAGGAAAACGAAACCAAAAAGAATTATGGCGTTATAGAGCGTTGGTAGGCGGATTCTATATCTTTAAACACGAATATATTCTTTTGTTTAAAAAGGGAAAGGAAGAAAATGCCATTATTTAGCGAAAAAGAAGTAAGAAATCTCAAATTAAGTTCTATTCCTTTGGAAAAACTTAGAGTTTTCGCGGCAAGTCTTGGACAAAGTAATTCTGGAAAGGCTTCGGACATAATTAAGAGGTTGATTGATATCTCTAATATAGACTCTCAGATAGATAATTATATTAAACAGCAATATATGCTCAAGATAAAAGATAGAAGGGCCATAATAAGCGATAACGATTTGATAAAAGAATTACATAAAGTAAAAGATTTTTCCTGGGGTGTGGTTCAAGGACAATTAGACCAGAAAATACAGACTGAATATGTCAGAAAAATAGTTCGCTATGACGATTTAATAAATAACGTCAAATCCAAACTACATAACGACGTTACTTCGTATGCAATCTGCACATGGTATAATCACTGGACAACCGTCTTGATCGAGGAACATATAAGTCAACATCCAAAAGTAATTCCTACCTTGAAGAACATAAAGGGAATTGATATTTTCTTTGATGGTCAACCATTCGATTTGAAGACCACTTATCTGCCTCGTGATTACGATGTACAGGATATGATTAAAAATCCTAAAAATTTAGCGGTTTGGATGTATGAGAATCAAGGAGCGCAACGGTTTGGTGCAGACAACAGATTATTTGCAATTTTGTTGGACACAAAAACCCCAGAAGAAAGCTGGAAATTAAAGAGAAATTTTGATTTGGTTTTTGCAAAAATAGATAATTTTTTTGATAAAGAAAGGGCATCTTCAGCCGATGAGATGGTTTTTAGTTTTGCAAAGAAAACATATACCGCAGTTTCGAAAGTTTTGTTAGTTTCTCAATAAAATATATTTTGCATAATATGAACAGGGAAAAAATGGCGAGAAAGAAGCACAAGATGCGGGCGGTATTCGCCGGGCTAACTGGCGTTATTTAAAATTCAATGCGGCGAATTCGCCGTGGTATTTTCTCGCCGCCGCATCGTACGTCCTCGCGGCCTCTTCCTCATTAACAAAATACCCCAGATGGCTGCGCCTCCCCTCGAATCTAATGGAACCGGCCCATTTGCCCAACGCTTTATTAAAACAAACGCCTTTATATTTTGAAGAGCAGCCCGGCTTTTTCCGCCGGTTCCAGCAATTTTGAGCTTTTGTCGCCGGACGCAGATTAGCCCTGCTGTTATTAAGACCGTTGTGGTCTTTATGGTCGATAATTAAACCCGCCTGTGGCTGCATAATCTCATTATGCATATATATGGTTTTGCCTTTTTCGATACGCACCGCATACTCGGCAAAAAGTGTAACGAACCAATTATGTTTAATCAATTTTTCATAATCGGCCGAATCAACGATTACATATCTTCCATGATTTAAAAGGATATATCTGAATTCACTGCCATAGCGGATTTTTTTATAGCGCAGCACAATCCACAGCCCAAGGCGCATTATCAGGCCAGGAATCGGAATATAAAATGGTATTTTTGTCATAGTTCAGTTTTCAGTTTTCGAGTCACGAGCCGCGGGGCACAAGCGACGAGTACTCGGCCAAAGGCCGAGTACTCCCTCTATATATAAGGAAAAACTTGCGCGTTTTTATCGAAATTTGACGAAAAAAAAATCTGCCCAAAATTCGTAAGTGCTTGTCAAATAAGGCCAAAATTTTTTTATTTTTTTCAAAGCGCGCAAGTTTTTACTTGCGCGCTTTTCGGCAAATATAGGATACCCAACCTCCGGTTAGCCCTGCCATCACGGAGTTTACTCCCGCATAGGCGGGAGGCAGGGTCAGAGCCCAAGTCGCAGCGCAGCGGAGATCCCTTAGGGGCGATAGCGCAGGGTGTACTTCACCGGGGGTTCGTTTATTCGGCCTTGCTTTTTGCTGACGGCAGTCTAAAATCAACCTGATTAAAGGATATAAAAATGAAAGATGTTGACCCCGAAATATACTCATCGGCTTTCACCCTTTCCGATATGGAAATATTCGTATTTCCAGAGCTGATGTACTCACTTCTGCTGGCTAATATAATGAGCCCGCTCGTCTGGAAATGGCGGGATGAGGACTGCTTTAAAAAGCTCGAAGGCAAAGACCCCTACAAAAAGCTTATGCGGCTGCGCCAATTCATTATGGATGAATTCGAGTTCAACCTCGATTTGCAAACGTGGGGTCTGACCGATAAGAATACCGAAATCAAAAGATTCGAGAGATTTTTGCCGGCAGAACAAATCTCCAAAAGCAACGCCCTGTTCGGCTACGAGGGTGATTCCTATTACTACGATGTCGATATTCGAAAGCACTTCGGGCTGGATAAATACAACGGCGATATTATCCCCTACTGGAAAACCGAAACAGTCGAGGCAATGAACGCTTTCCGATATAAAGCAGGTTATCGAAGCGGCGCCGGCGAGTGCGTATCGCTATCGACATTATATGCGGCGGCGGCGTTTATCGTCTGCGGAATACCGCTCGAAGATATTTATATGGTACTGACCCCCCTGCACTCACAAAATTTCATTGATATAAACGACGGCGTGATTACCAATAACAGAAGACTCGTTACAAAATCGATGTGGTTCAACGGCACAGAACTTTCCAATAAGGCCCAGCGTGCGCTGCGAAAAGAGCAAATCACCATAGTTGCCCATTCGAGCGGGCTTGTACACTGCCTTTATAAAGATGCGACCATCGACAAGAAGCTGTACGTTCAATTTACCGCCAAGCTGAACGATTTTCTTGCCTGTCCGCTCGACGAGCTAAGTCTGACAGGGTTTCTGCGAAGTAATCATAATTATCATAAATATTTTCAGTTCTGCAGGGAGTGTCGAGGCGTTCCGCAGTTCGTAAAAGCGGAGATTCTGTTCCATTACGAGCACGAAAGCAATTTCAGGATATGCGACCCCACTCACGAAAAACTGCTGGAAGAAGTAGATGAAGAGGATTTTTCCAATCACGAATATCCCGGCAGAATCCGCTGCGACCAGTTTAAGGAGTATATGGGCAAGAAAAAGCCTGATATAAACAGCGAGGCAGGCAGAAAAGAATTAATCAAGGTTCTCTCAGATTATATCCCCGAGGCGGGAAAATTCGTGGCGGAGCTTTATGATTTTCTGCATATCGAGCCTAAGCTGCCTGCCCCTTCGGCAGTTCGACAAAGCTCACCACAGGCAGGCTCAGGGCAAGCGGGTGATAAAAATTATATTCCGGCCGAGCCGATAAAAATTTCACCAGATATGTCCAGAGAGGATATTATCGATTACCTGCGAAGTATAAGAGATAAAAATCTTACCGCTGACCTTGCTTTTTACGCCTATCGCGATATGGAAAGCTGCGACTGGGAGCCTTTTGTCAAATCGGCAATCGAGCGGAGTCCTGTATCAATAGAAATGACAAAAAATAAAAGCATCGAGCAGGTTTACCAGTGGTTAAAAGATATGCCGAACGAATCTATATACGATAATCGAAGAGTATCGCAGCCGGACGAGGTCGCCAATTACGGCAGAGGAGACGGCATTGAAAAGGCGTTCACGCTTGCCAATATCCTGCACAACAGAAAGCCGGAAAGGGAAATTACAATCAAAATAACCGGCGGCAGCGTTGTCATAGATGCAGGAGGAAAGTTTGAGTTTGAAAGCGAAAAAGCGTTTGAGAAAACAGTAGAAATCGAACAAGAAAAATACCAAATCCAATAAAGCTGAATATTTGCGCAATAAAAAAAAGGTCTGTTGTACAGACCTTTTTTAAAGCTGGTAACCTCCGCCGATGCCGATGGAAGGCAATTTAAAGAACCCTGTATTTCAAGGTGGGCAGTCGGCTTACCGCGTCCAAAAGTCCCCTTAAAGAGGCTTTTTTGAGCCGCGGGGTCCTAACTTCCCTGAATAAGGTTTATCGGTTCTTCAAATATGAACTTTCCTGTCAAACACAGCAGGGGAAACCTTGCCCTGTTATTATATCGGAAAGCGGTTTGGTTTTCAATGAAATTTTATCGGCTATAGCTCGTAAATATAGTTTTACTGGACTTTTACAACGGTTTATGGTATGATAACATTGTAACTATGGATACATAACCGCTCTTTTAAAATATGATGGTATTCTTATTTGTCCGGGGGCGAAAGGCTTCGACCGGACGGGTAGAGAGACAGGTCGCATATCCAGGACGCCGGTTGGCCTGGCTAATCAATCCGGCACAAAAATTAATTGGCAACTACCAATTAAGTATGGCTGCTTAAATAAGCGGCCCGTCCTGTGGGATTAAGCCCGCGGGTTTCACAAGGGCGTCGATTAGCGGGATAGCTTTGCAAGGCCGTTCGTCTAAGCAAAGCGAAACCTTAACGAGCTGGCCAAACTGACAGCCTGTTGTTCGGCGGTCAGGGCGGCGAGAAACAAAAGAATAACTAAATATGTAGAAGCCTGTTTTGAAACGTCTCGGGACGGGAGTTCGAATCTCCCCGCCTCCAGTCTTCGCTCGGAGCAGTGCGAGGGGCGAAGACTGCCGCGTCGAAGTGTAAACGAAGACGGGCATATTAATAAATTAATAACACTTGATGCTCCGAGCTACGACTCGGCAGGCCAGATGAAATTTTACTATGTTTACATATTACAATCCGACAAAAATCCTGAAAGATTCTATACCGGTTTTACCGACAACTTCGAAAGCCGGTTAGAAATTCATAATCAAGGAAAATGCAAACATACATTTAAATACATCCCATGGAAAATCAAGACAGCCATCGCTTTTACTGATAAGAAAAAAGCTATAGAATTCGAGGGATATCTTAAAACGGCTTCCGGTCGGGCGTTTGCAAAAAAACGATTGTGATTTTCCCATCTCCTATATATCAAATATTTTTAAGTACCATCTTAACTCCTTCGCAGACTACAACACATTTACCAAAAACATTTTGAGCAATGAGACACATTTGCAAGTTGGTTAAAACTATAGTATAATGCCCGGGTTCGTATAAGAGATTTGAAAATTATCTGAAAGGGAACAAGAATGAAACGGACTGCACTTCTCCTAATCACAATCTTAATTTTAACGAACTGCGTATTCGGCAAAGCTGATGTCGAATACAAGGACGGCGCGTTTATCATAACCTCTCCTCATCTAAAACAGCCGTTGTCGATAGGCTCTGCAAAAGAGCCGGTGTTTCTGGAGACCGGCGATGGAAAAATCGAGCTTAAAGATGCCCCTGCGATATCCAAGAATAAGGACGAACTTACGGCGGTCTGGTCATTGCCGGGCGGCAAGGAAGTAACCGTCAGTTTTGTCAAAAATAAAGATTCCTTAAATATCGACTTGAAAGCGGCCGGATGCGATAACGTATTTCAATGGGGATTTTCGCTGAACGCTGAGCAAGATGAATACTTTACCGGTATGATGGAGCGTGTGGTTGACGGCGAGCAGGAACTTTCGTGGGCGCCGGGTATAAAAGAAGCGATGAATTTGCGGGGGCAATATATCACGATGATAGTCAAGCCGACGGTTTCACTTTACTGTCCGTTTTATATATCATCGCGTAATTACAGTCTTTTTGTCGAAGGGACATGGCCTGGGACTTATGATTTTTGCAAATCAGATTCCGGTCTTGTCAAAATTACTTTCGAGGGGCCGAGCGTTTCGATGATTCTTAACACGGCGTCAGGACCTGCGGAATTAATACAGGCACATTCGCTTAATGTCGGGCCGACAATAGTCCCGCCGAAGTGGGCGTTCGGGCCGTGGCGATGGC
>Ga0154689_1034_pt13 | contig 8803 bp, 6 predicted proteins | sample Rifle2008BG13ft_FD_116118 | JGI IMG/M metagenome (GOLD analysis project Ga0154689, IMG submission 116118) | Planctomycetes bacterium RBG_13_44_8b
GGTAGCCGACAGCAAGCAGGGCGACTGCAGCGAGCACGCGGTGTTTGCCGCGGCTTTGTGCCGGGCTGTGGGGATACCGGCCCAGGTTGTCACCGGCATTGCTTATGTGAAAGAGTTTGGCAGCATTAGGGACACCTTCGGCGGTCACGCATGGGTGCAGGCATACATCGGCCAGAACAACGGCAGGTGGGTCGGTCTGGATGCGTCTTTCAAAGGTACGGGACGAGGCGGATACGACCCGGGTCATATTGCCCTGGCAATCGGTAACGGCAATCCCGAAGACCTTCTGAGTTTGGTTTCGACTCTAGGCCACTTTAAAATCGAGAAAGTGACGGTCAACAAAAAATAAACCCATTAGAAATCCCAAAAACACGGCAATTTCCTGTTCCGAGCGGGATGGGATTTCTAACGGGGTAAAGGAGTATGTATATTATGAATTTGCATTTGAAAAGTAACCGGAGCCGGCGAGATTTTCTCAAGACGGCCGCTGCTGCAACTGCCGGTCTGTCGATTTCTTCCATTCTGTCCTCTGCCGGCTGTTCCAGTGCCCTGAAAAGCTCATCCGGTCGGGCATATCTATTGACTGAAAAGAATAGTTGTTTTTTGTTCCAGGGCGATTCGATTACAGATGCAGGTCGTGACAAAGGAAGAATAGATAAAGCAAATGAGCCGAGGTTACTGGGTACTGGTTATGTATTTTGTGCCGCTGCGCAGTTGCTGGCTGAGCATTATGACGCCAGGCCTAAAATCTTCAATCGCGGCATCAGCGGAAACAAGGTGTATCAGCTTGCCGAGCGGTGGGACGCGGATTGTATTGCCTTAAAGCCTGATGTTGTCAGCATCCTTGTCGGTGTCAACGATTACTGGCACACATTCAAGCACGGCTATGAGGGTACAGTGGAAAAGTACGAAGGGGAGTACCGTATCTTGCTCGGACGTACATATCGTGAGCTGCCGACGGTGACAATTGTTATTTGCGAGCCGTTTGTGCTTCGTTGCGGCGAGGTGAACGAGAAATGGTTCCCCGAATTTGACCGTTATCGCGCTGCTGCGAGAAAAATATCGACGCAGTCCGGCGCAATATTTGTACCGTTTCAGACCATTTTCGATGAAGCATCTAAGAAAGCCCCGCCCCAATATTGGGCAGCCGATGGCGTTCATCCTACCATGGCCGGTGTATATCTGATGGCACAAGCCTGGCTAAAAGCTGTGCTGGGAAAAGCATAATCTTATTCGAACTGGATGTCGGCCAGGACAAATTCGACGGAGCTTGCGCTGTTGTAGTTATTTATCTGGGCCTGGTAGGCAACGTTGAAGAAATCGCGTTCGAGCAGTTTCTTCTCCAATTTTCCCATTCCAAATCCTATACAGCGGATTGAGTTCCTGTTATCTGTTATTACAAGCTGCAGATGGTCGTTTCTGATGCCGACTCTTCTGGGTGGGCCGGCCAGGCGTACGCCCTCGGTGGCGAAGACCGGCGGTGGATTGCCCGGGCCGAAGGGGCCAAGCATTCCGAACTGGCCGACGACGTCTCTATTAAATTCGCTTAACGCGGCCAGAGCATCGATATGGAGTTTGGCGACTGTATCATCATCGTTTAGATTTTGCTTTGCATAAACCTCAAAATCTTCTGTGAACCGGTCTATTTTTTCCGGTTCGATATTTATGCCTGCCGCCATCTTGTGGCCGCCAAAGCTTATTAGGTGATGACCACAGGCCCTAATCGCACTGAGCAGACAAAAGCCCGGAATAGACCGGCCTGACCCTTGAGCGGTTCGACTGTGCTCACCGCAGGCGGGTTCTGATTTATCGGGGATGTTAATCATAATAGTCGGCCGGTAGAAAGTCTCGACTATTCTCGAAGCTACGATGCCTAACACGCCGGCGTGCCAGTTCTCGCCTGCAAGCACGATACTTTTTTGGTCGGGATGATTAAGACTGTTTTCTATTATTATTTCACAGGCCTGCTCAAATATCTTTCTCTCGCATCGCTGTCGCTGACTGTTTTGCTCTTTCAAGTATTCGGCTATCTGTATAGAGCGATTCATGCTGTTGCTTGTCAGAAGCTCTACCGCTAATCGTGCATGTCCCATTCTTCCTGCTGCATTGAGCATCGGTGCGAGCTTAAAGCCGATGTCGTAACTGTTGAGACCCTGGCCTGTCAAGCCTGCGGTTTCAATCAAAGCCTGGATGCCGGGCAGCTTGCTTTCAGGCAGGGCTTTGAGTCCGAAGCTGGTCAGGACTCTGTTCTCGCCTCGCATGTCCATAACATCGGCGACCGTTCCCAGCGCTGCAAGGCCGGTCGCATTTAACATAAATTCCCGCAGATGCGGCTCAAGCCTCGGACCTGTACAGAATTGGTTGGCAATAGCCCAGGCCAATTTATATGCGACCATCGAGCCTGAAGAATCCTGATTAAAGTAAGATTCATCCAAGGCCGGATGTACAATCGCGACAGCTTTTGGAAGCCGGCCTTCGGGCTGGTGATGGTCGGTTATAATCAGTTCGATTCCCAATTGCTCAGCCAGCTCTGCGGAGTCAATCGCACCAATGCCGCAGTCAATGGTTACTATGATTTTGCTGCCCTGTTTTGCCAGTAATTGAATAGCTTCGGTATTTAGTCCGTAGCCTTCGTCGATACGATGAGGAATATAATAGTCAACATTGGCGCCCAGCAGGTTTAAAACCTGCAGAAGAATTGAAACGCCCGTAATGCCGTCCACATCATAGTCGCCATAGAGAGTGATTTTTTCTTTGTTTTCGATGGCTTGTTTTAAGCGGTGAACCGCTGCTTCAATCCCGGGCATAAGCTGCGGCCCGATAAGCTCATTTAATTTTGGCCTTAGGAAAAGATTACCGGCCCGCGTGTCGTTTATTGAGCGATTGAGTAGAACCTGCGCTAAAAGGTGAGAAATCCGCAATGATTTTGCAAGTAGTTCACAACGGTCATCCGGCGGATGGATGACCCATTGTTTTTGTCGCGTCCGTGCAGAGAGCAGCCTCATTTTCGTATTAGTGCTTATCCGTAAATAATAATATTCCGAATCCGCCGGAGGCGGATAAATACTTTGTTTTTGTACCTTACAACTATATATAGGAAAAGAGCTGTATTTTGCAAGTTTTTTTCGGATTATATCTGTATAAAGAGGCAAAAACAAAGATTTCGGTTTCTGTTATCTTTTTCCGGATTCTTCATAAGATAGGCACAGAACACTAATTAAAATAGGAACTGATAGAATTTTTTGAGATTATATAGTGTATCGGAGATAAAACCGGAATTTCTAACGGGACAGAGTTTGACAGATTAGACTGCTTGCAGGTAAAATGCCAAAGGATTTTATGGATTATAACAGAGTCTTCATTTAAGCCACAGGTTTACAAGATTTAGTCTGTCGCTGATAGGTAAAAAAGTATCGGTCCGATTATGGCAGTAAAGGGAAATACTAAGACATTTAGAGGTTCAGCCTCTGCTGAGTCAAAGGCCACCGGAAAACTGACTGTTGATCGCAGGATGCCGGAATCCCTGGCTGCCGAGGCGGCGGTCCTCGGTTCGATGATTATAAGTCCCGCCTGTATCGGCCAGGTGGTTGAGCAAATAGACCGTAATGCCTTTTACCGGGTCGAGCACCAGATGATTTTCGATGCTCTTATTGCTCTTTATGAGAAACACAGGTCCGAGGCTATCGATGCGGTGCTGCTTCGTGATGAGCTGGAAAAACACAAGCAGCTCGATTCTGTAGGCGGAGTGGAATATCTCGGTAAAATAATGGATACAGTGCCTTCCGCTGCTAATGTCATGTATTACGCAGGCATCGTCAAAGATAAAATGCTTCTGCGCGAGACCATCACTGTTGCCAGTGAAATTTTAGATGATATGTTCGACGAAAGCGGCGAGACAGATGAGAAGCTTGACGAGGCGGAGCGTAAGATTTTCACCATCACGGATAAGAAAATAAGCGGTTCTGCCGTCGTGATAAAAGATTTGGTGACTCGCGCTTATGAGCTTATTGAGAAACGGCATGGCAGCCATGTTACCGGTTTGGCGACCGGCTACTATGAATTGGACGAGAAAACCTGCGGCCTGCAAAACGGCGAGATGATAATCATTGCCGGCAGACCGAGTATGGGCAAGACCAGCCTGGCGTTGAATATGGCTGAACATATCGGTGTGGTAGAAGGTGCTCCAATCGCTGTATTTTCATTAGAGACAAGCAGGCAGCAGTTGGCTGAGCGTTTTTTATGCAGTGTCAGTGCGATTGACGCCCAGCAGGTAAGAAAGGGAATGCTCAGCACGGAAGATTATCAGAAACTTGTGGATGCCTGTGGAACATTATCAGAAGCGCCGATTTACATTGATGATTCTTCCGGATTGACCCCGCTGGATCTTCGCGCCAAGGCAAGAAGATTGAAAAGCCTGTACGATATACGTTGCATCATGGTGGATTATCTGCAATTAATGCACATGAGTTCGAGTAAGATTGAATACCGACAGCAGGAAATAGCCGTTATTTCAAGATATATTAAAGCCCTGGCCAGGGAGCTGGATGTTCCGGTAGTGGTCCTAAGCCAGTTGAATCGCTCTCCTGAGGGCAGAGAGGGTCATCGGCCGCGAATGAGCGACCTTCGCGAAAGCGGCAGTATTGAGCAGGATGCCGACGTGGTGATGCTGCTGCACCGTGAGGATTATTATCATCGTGACACGCCGGATTACGAGCAGACCAACAAAGCAGAATTGATTATTGCAAAGCAGCGTAACGGCCCGACAGGTAGTATCGAGCTGATATTCAGGGACAGATTTACACGGTTTGAGAATGCTTCACAGGTTGAACATCAGGCCGTGCCGTTTTAATCTACACTTTTGCGGTGGGTTAATCGCGGCTCAGAGGTCGAATTTGAACCAGGGATTGAGGTTAATGAGTTCAGAAATGCAGGATGTATTTCTCATTGTTTGCATATCCATTGTGCTTTTTATTTCGGGTTGTTCGTCTGTAGATAAAGTTGATTCTCCTGTTTATAATGATTCACGAAGTGAGAGCTTGGCAGACCAAAATGACCAGACAGATAAGCCGGCTTCTGATGTTTCATCAGAAGCGCAAACGGGCAATATCAGATTTGTCGGTAATCATGCGTTCAAAGACAAGGTTCTGCGTCAGAGAATAGGCCCGGTGGCGGGTGATTATCTTGATCCGGTTTTGATTGAGATGGGCAGAAAAACCATAATTGATGTCTATAAAAAGATAGGCTTTGCCTTTGTTAATGTAACATTGAATGGAGAGGAATTTACAAAAGGCAATGTAGTTTATGAGATTGATGAGGGTCAGAAGGTTAAGATAGCGTCAGTGAAGTTCAGCGGCAATGAGAATATAAAAAGCAGTTCGCTTCAAAAAGTAATAAAAGCGAGAAAAAGAAAATGGTTTTACTGGCCGTTCTACTACAGTGAAAACACATTGGCTGAGGACATAGAAAAGCTGGAGAATCTTTATTATAACAAGGGCTTCCTTGATTTTAGTATATCAACCAAGACGAGATTCTCTGATGATAAAAGTAAGGCTTACATTACTTTTGTGATTGATGAGGGGCCAATCTATCGTATTGAGGATATTTTTATTACGGGAAATAGGACATTCGATTCGCAGAAGCTGCGAGAGAAGGTGCAATTACAGCCGGGTCAGGTATATCTTAAACGAAAAGCTGAGCTGGATGCCAGAACTCTCGCCAAGTTCTACCACGAGTATGGCTTTATTGATGCGGAGGTTGCGCAATGGGCCAGGTTCATTCCTGATGTCAATATGGTCAAAGTTGAATTTGGAATCACGGAGGGCAGCCAATTCAAGATAGGTCGAATCGATATCGTAACCGGCGGTGAATTGTCACAGGACAGTGACGTAGGTCAAATCAGTATAGGCGGCAATGAATTTACGCAGGATAAAGCCGTCCGCAGAATACTGGATGAATACGATTTTTCACCGGGCCGGTTGTATAATGCAGATATTGCACCTGCACAGGGCAACGGGAAACTGGAAGATTATGTGCAGAGAAAGGTGCTTGCTGAGCAGGTTATCATCAGGCCGCAGGGACAGCCTTATGAATCTCCTGATGACCCGAACCTTTTGGGCCAGGATGTTATAGTAGGTGTCCAGGAGGGTAAAACTGGAATGTTCCAGCCTGGAATCGGAATCAGCAGCGACAGCGGCGTCATTGGCAGTTTGGTTTTTGACCAGCGAAATTTCGATATCAACGATTGGCCCGAAAGCTTCGGTGAATTTATCACTATGAACGCCTTCAGAGGTGCAGGACAGAGGATGAGAATTTCGCTGATGCCGGGAACGGAGATGAGCGTATATTCGGTTGATTTCAGCAATCCATACTGGCGGGACAAGCCTGTATCTTTTGATGTTTCAGGCTCGAAATACAGGAGATTTAGAGAGAGTTATGATGAGGGCAGATTAAGAAGTTTCGTCGGATTCAATCAAAGGCGCAAGGAAAATTGGAGCAGGAATCTGTCTTTCAGGGTGGAGAATGTGAATGTGGTAAGTATCGATTCTGATGCTCCTAATGAGATTAGAGATGTAAAAGGTAATAATGCTGTCTTAGGAGTAAAGATAGGCGCCGGAAGAGATATGACCGATGATGAATACAGGCCGAGCCGGGGTCACACATTTGGTGTTGATTATGAACAGGTTACCGGTGACCACACATTTGGGGTCTCAGGCGGTACATACGTATGGTATAAGACACTTTATGAGGACCTGCTCGAGCGAAAAACGGTTTTGGCTACCAAGCTGCACGCAGCAACTGCACTGGGTGATGCGCCGCCTTTTGAAAAGTTTTACGCCGGCGGCTCATATAGTATAAGAGGCTTTGAGTATCGCGGTGTAAGCACAAGAGGCTTGCAAACTAATACGCTTAATCCGGAGCGGAAGGACCCCATCGGCAGTGATTGGATATTTTTGGCAAGCTCTGAGGTTACCGTACCTTTGATAAGTAACAATATTGCAGGTTTATTTTTCATTGACAGCGGTGCAATTGATACGGGTTCCTATCGGGCCGCAGCGGGCGTGGGATTGCAAATAATGATACCCTGGTTTGGGGAAGTACCGATGAGATTTGAGCTGGCTGCGCCGCTTAAAAAAGACGATGATGATGACACACAGGTTTTCAGCTTCTCCCTCGGAGGAAAATTGTTTTAAGGAAATTCCCCGGCACAAGCGTGGGCAGGATAAATTGAAAGGTATAATTATGAAAATCAAATCTATTATCATTTTGAGTTTTTTTGTCGGTGCATTTTTTTTGTCTGTAGGGTATGAGTACAGCCGGGCAGGGCAAAAAACCGATACGCCCGGTATGAAGATTGGAATCATTAGTGTTAGAAAAGTTTTGCGTAATTGCAAGCGAAGTGCGAGATACAAGGTCGAAGTTTTAGCCGATCAGGGGAAAAAAAGCACAGAGCTGGAGAAGCTTTCCAAAGATATGCAGATGCAGGAAGCCGGGCTCAACGCTTTAAAGCCGGGCAGCAGCGACTATCTGGCTCAGCTTGAGAGTCTGCTGAAAAAACGTTATGAATTGGAAGCCCAGCAGGATTTCAATAAACAGCAAAACACATTAAAGCATCATAGATGGACCGAGGACATTTACAAGGAGATTCTACAGATAACACGGGACTTAGCCAAGGAGAAAGGTCTTGATTTGGTTTTTGAAAGGGAGGAGCCTGAATTTCCGATGACAAGTGCGGATGAGCTTGTAATGATTCTTAACACTCATAAGCTGATATATTGCGCCGGTTATTTGGATTTATCTGATGAGGTTATAGCTCGGTTGGATGCTGCGGATAGCACAAATCAATGATTGGTATAAAAAGCAAAATAAGCGATTGATTACACGATGAATTTGACAGTCGAACAATTAGCTGAGCATCTTAATGCCAGGTTAATCGGCCCGCCTGGAGTAAGTGACAGACCCGACAAACAAATAAATTCTGTCGCTGCGGTTGAAGCGGCATGTGAAAGCAATGTTACTTTTATCACTAATGCAAAGCATATAGCATCGCTTAAAAAGTCCGCAGCAGCAGCGGTTATTGTAGATAAGCATCTTGAAGGCATGGCTATACCGCAATTGCTTGTTAAAAATGTGGGTGCGGCACTGATAACAGCTTTGAATATCTTTGCGTCCAAGTTGAAACCGGTTGCTCAAGGGATCGATCCGACAGCTAAAATCGGACAGAATGTTCGAATAGCTGATGGTGTTGCTGTTGGGGCGTCTGTTGTCATTGATGATGGCGTTGAAATCGGACAGAACAGTGTAATAAGCAGCGGATGCAAAATAGGTGAGAATTCAAAAATTGGTCAGAATTGTCGTCTTGACAGCAATGTTGTTGTCTATCATAACTGTCGGCTGGGTAACAATGTTATCATCCAGGCAAATAGTACCATCGGCTCGGTAGGTTTTGGATATTTGTTTATTGATGGTGCTCATCGGCTGATTCCGCATAATGGTGGAGTGGTAATTGAAGACTTTGTAGAGATTGGGGCCAATTGCTGTGTTGACAGAGCTAAGTTCGGAAATACTGTCATAGGAGCCGGCACCAAGATAGATAATCTTGTACAAATTGCTCATAATGTGGTTATTGGTAAATGCTGTTTGATAGTAGCTCAGGTCGGTATTTCCGGAAGCTGCAAACTTGGCGATGGCGTTGTGCTGGGCGGACAGGCCGGCCTGGTGGATAATATAGAAATTGGTAATGGTAGTATGATAGCCGCTCAATCCGGCGTTATAAATAATGTAGAGGCAGGACAGCAGTTAATAG
>Ga0154689_1087_pt6 | contig 8796 bp, 7 predicted proteins | sample Rifle2008BG13ft_FD_116118 | JGI IMG/M metagenome (GOLD analysis project Ga0154689, IMG submission 116118) | Planctomycetes bacterium RBG_13_44_8b
TGCTATTAGTAGTAATTGTCTGATAAAACGCCCTGACAACTCCTTCTTTAGTTTCATACTCGTAAACAGCCATAACGTTATCGTACCATTCACGATTAAGTCCCTTCCAATAATCAAGGCCGCCGGTGGCAATAACGGATTTCGGTTGCGCATCAAGGTACCAGCTATAAATATCTATCTGATGCGAGCCAAGGTCAACGATAGGACCGCCGCCCAATCCCTTATACCAGCGCCAATTCATAAATTGCTGCATCGATTTAAACCCATATTTCTCAAGCGTGGCCTGGTCAACAGCAGCCTTTTCAGGCCAGCCCTGGTCTTCACACGACGCCCTGCCTCGGTTCCACTGCCCATTGATAGTGGTAATCCGTCCCAGCAGCTTTGCCTCTTTGATAATCTTCTCATAGCAGTGTATATAACGCGGATTGCTGCGGCGCTGATGACCGATTTGCAGAAGTTTGCCGGTCTCTCTGGATGCCTCTACCATCTTGCGGGCACCTTCGAGGGTGTTGGACATTTCTTTTTCGCAATAAACGTGCAGACCGGCTTTCAGGCAGGCAACAGCATGCTCGGCGTGCCAGAAATCGGGCGACGCGATAATCACCGCATCGAGGTCCTTTTCTTTATCGAGCATTTCCTTATAGTCAATGTATGCATTATTCGGATGGCCGACTCTCTGAAGTGTGCGAGAGACCTTCCTTTGGTTATAAGCCTCCCAGATGTCACAAACAGCCTTGAAGCGAACACCTGGTATCTTCAGACATGCGGTCATCAACACCTGTCCCTGCGCTCCCGCGCCGAGCAGTGCTATATTTATATCATCTTCCTTTTTTGACCCTGTTCCACCGGATGCAGCTCCTAAAACCGTCTGCGAAAATGCTAAACCTGCACCAACTGCTGCACTCGAACGTAAAAAACTTCGTCTGTCTATACCTTTTTCAGCCATTGTAAAATTATTAACTCCTAAAAAGTCGGTAATCAAAATAGAGTTTTCATTATATGTAATTGCTGCAATTTTACAAGCAAAACTGCTATTTAAGCACAGGTTTTATAACAATATTTCTAAATGCCACCGGCCCATGATTACCCTGAAACATAAGCGGGCCAATTGGCGCTTCTTTGCCGGTCAAACCACCGGGTGTTTGGCCGGGCATTTCGAGGTTTTCATGCAAAACCTGACCATTAAGCTCCACTTTAAGGAACTTTGCATTCCTTATTTTTTTGCCGTCATTGTCAAATGCAGGAGCCTGAAATTCGATAATGTATTTTTGCCACTGTCCCGGTTTTTTGCAGGCGTTTACTGCAGGCGGTGCAGCGCCGTACAGCGCACCCATGTCACCCTGCCCCATCTTTTCTTTGCCGTAGCTGTCCAGCACCTGAATCTCGTACTCCCCCATTATATAAATGCCGGAATTGGAGCCCTTGGGAACCATTAACTGCAATTCGATATGGCAATCGCCAAACTTCTCCTTAGTGTATATGTCCATGCTGTCACCATTCTCACTGGCCAGATTGAGCATCTCACCGTGACTATCCTCATTAACAAGCAGCTTTGGATTGTCAGGTGACATTTTCGCGGTTCCGACAGCCCATTTGCTTTTTTCCTTGTCGCCTTTGACCTGCCAGTTATCAAGGTCTTTGCCGTTGAACAATAAAACAGTATCGCCATATTTGGGTTCCAAGTGTTTAATATAAATATCTTTGAACTCAACAAGCATAGGCGGACCAATATGTATTTGAAGTGCAAGCAGCCCTGACCTTGTAGCGCCTTTTCGGTCATTCGGATCAGCTAAACGGTCATTATCAATCAGCTCAATTGTCTGATAGCCGTTGAGATAATGGACGATATGGTTGCCATGAGTAATGATAATATACTCATTCCAGTCCTTCTCTTTGTAATAGCCGGCTTTTATCAGCTCATCTTTGTCGGCGACTTTGCTGATTACACTTTTCCTGCCCTGCTTGTCGATGACCATGAAATCACCGACATCCGTCAGCCAGCCGCGTCCTGCTTCGTGATATAGAAAACCAACTTTGCCCGGAGCGTTCTCGACCTCAGCCTGGTAGCCCGATATGCGCCATTTGTCGAATTCCATGCTGAGATACTGAATACCGGAATTGCCGTTACGAATTCGGAATTTAATCTTTAGAATAAAGTCCTGGAATTCGCCGCCACGCCAGATGAGAAATGTGTTATGAAGAGGAAGTTTAGTTAAAGTAGTTTCGCCGCGAATGGCTCCATCCTGAACCGACCAGAAACGTGGGTCTCCATCCCAGCCGGTCAGGTCTTTGCCGTTAAAAAGCACCTGCCAATCGGCCTGGTCGTCAGCAGTTGCTCTCGGCAAAAAACCGATGTATAATACATATAAAGCGAGGACAATTTTGGCGACATCATTCATTCTTCCTTATCCTCAAAAAAATTTCGAGAATCAAGATTTTAAATCCGTCGCCGTTCCGGCGACGGCTAAACGCGGGTCTTTAGTTTTACAACGACCAACCCTCGCGATATTGAGGCTTGACAAAGGCATTTGCCTCTTCGCTATTCGTGATTCTCATATTCTCACCGTCCCACTCTAACAAAGTTGCCGGATTGAGAACCGCGAGATTGCCCATAACCACCGTTTCCGTAAATGGACCTGCATAGTCAAAATTGCAGCTTGCGGCAGGACCTCCTTTGCAGGCTCTTATCCAGTCCAGCTCATGCCCGTCGCTGCCCTTTTCAATCCGCGGCAATGTTTGGGCCGGCGTCTTATACTCTTTCATCTTCGCTTCCGGAATTATTCGAGGATTTTGGGCGGAGGAGCCACACATTATCTTGCCTTTGTCACCTACAAAGATTGTGCCGCCCTCCGGCAGCCTGCGTCCCGATTCCAGCTCCTGCGGCCGCTGCGGCAATAATCCACCGTCATACCAGTGTAGCTCTATCGGCGGCATACCATCGCGGGCCGGAAATTGATAATGCACCACAGAGGCTGTGGGATAGGTCTCTTTATTGTCAAATCTCTTCCACATCTCATGCACTTCGTAGGAATGATTTGCCTCTACACTCACGGGATATTTCAATTTAAGGACCCAGAAAGCCGCATCCATAACGTGACAGCCCATATCTCCGAGGGCTCCTGCACCAAAATCAAGCCAGGCCCGCCAGTTGAACGGGTGATAAGCGGGATGAAAAGGTCGCTGCGGCGACGGACCAATCCAGAGGTCCCAGTCCAATGTACCTGGTACCGGCGGCGTATCCTTGGGCCTGCCCATTCCCTGGGGCCAGACAGGCCTATCCGTCCAGCAATGGACTTCCCGGACGTCGCCTATTGCCCCATCCCAAATCCACTCGCATATCAAACGAATCTCATTACTTGAATGGCCCTGATTGCCCATTTGGGTTGCCACCTTATATTTCCTGGCGGCCTCGGTCAGCATACGCGCCTCCCAGACCGTCCGTGTTAACGGCTTCTGGACATATACACCCTTGCCGCGCTGCATTGCAGCTAAAGCTGTGGCCGCGTGGGTATGGTCCGGCGTCGCGATAATTACGGCATCGATATCCTTCTGCTCATCGAGCATCCTGCGAAAGTCTTTCCATTTTCTGGCATTAGGATATTTCTGGAAAACCGGGGCTGCATACTTATCATCCACATCACAAAGAGCGACAATGTTTTCATTCTCGCAGGCTTTTAAATTGTTAGCTCCCATACCACCGACACCGATACCGGCGATATTAAGTTTCTCACTCGGCGGGACATTGCCGGCGCCTCCGAGCACAGACCGCGGCACAATTGTAAACGCCGCCATCGCTGCCGCAGCCCCACCTATAAAATCACGCCTTGTAATTTTTGATTTTCTATTGTCTTTTTCTTTACCCATATTCAACTCACCTTCTCAACTGACAAACTTCGTGAATTGTGCAGTATAAATATGTCGATTACATCTCCAGAGACCAGCCGTCGCGATACTGCGGCTTGACATATTCATTTGCTTCCTCGTCGTTGGTAATTCTCATATTTTCTCCATCCCACAGCAGTCTCTTATCGAGATTTCGAATGGCAAGATTACCCATCACGACAGTTTCGGTAAACGGCCCCGAATAATCAAAATTCGAGCATGCTGCGCGGCCTCCTTTACAGGCAGTAATCCAGTCCTGTTCATGGCTGGTATCGACTCTTGGGATGGTTTTAGGAGGACGCTGGTATTCCTGCATCAGCGTCTCAGGGATAAGCCGGGGACTATCACCATATTCGCCACAGCGTAATACACCTTTTTCACCGATAAAGAGGACATTGCTCTCGGCCTGCTCCAATCTTCGGCCCGGTTCCAAAGCATCCGGTCTTGGCGGCCTCAAGCCGCCATCATACCAATTAACTTTAACCGGCGGCATACCATCACGGGCAGGAAACTCATAACGAACGATAGATGCCGAAGGAAACGATTCTTTAGTATCTCTTCTTTGACCCCACCTGCCGGGAGCCCAATCTATTTGTATAGCAGTGCAGGCCTCGACGCTGCTCGGATAGCGAAGCTTAAGCGCCCAGAAGACCGGATCAAGCACATGGCAGGCCATATCGCCTAATGCGCCACATCCGAAGTCCCACCAGCCGCGCCAAAATCTCGGCATATAATATGGATGATACGGTCGATGTGGCGCCGGGCCAAGCCACAAATCCCAATCCAGCGTTTCAGGTACAGGCGGTGTATCTGTTGGTCTGTTAATCCCCTGCGGCCAGATAGGCCTATTCGTCCAGGCGTGCACCTCGCGAACATCACCTATCGCCCCATCCCAAAGCCATTCGCATATCAGGCGAACACCCTCATCTGAGTGTCCCTGATTGCCCATTTGGGTCGCAACTTTATACTTGCGGGCTGCTTCGGTCAGCATCCGGGCTTCCCATACGGTTCGTGTCATAGGTTTCTGGACATACACGCCCTTACCGCGGCGCATCGCTGCCATCGCTATAACAGCGTGAGCATGGTCCGGCGTAGCAATAACTACGGCGTCAATATCCTTCTGCTCATCGAGCATTTTGCGAAAGTCACGCCACTTTCTGGCGTTAGGATACCTCTGAAAAACTTCGGCTGCATAGGCATCGTCCACATCGCAAAGCGCCACAATGTTTTCACTCTCACAAACTTTGATATTATTGCCGCCCATACCGCCTACTCCGATACCGGCGATGTTGAGCTTCTCGCTCGGCGGGACATTGCCTGCACCTCCAAGGACAGAGCGAGGCACAATCGTAAATGCAGCCATTGTTGCAGCAGCACCCATAAAATCACGTCGAGATATTTTCTTCTCGCATTGCTCAGCAATTCTCTTGTTCTTCATAACAATGTTCCTATTCTATTCATCTGTAAAATTCAGAACCCCCGGTAAAACTGGGGGACTAAAAATTTTGTTCTTCTTCTATAATCGCTCGTCCTTCGTTTTTTATTATCTCCTGCGCCTGCTTTCGCACCGAATCGTTCTTTGAAGTTTCGATGATTTTATTTAATATATCTCTTGTTTGTTTAGGATAATCCGAATAAATATTTTCTGCGATTTTGATGACGGCGACCTCGGCTTCCTGCTGTAAAGCCGCGTCCTGCAGGTAAGAAGCTACCATATCCAAAGCTGCGAGTGACTTGAGACTTGCCAGTCCTGACAGAACCATTTTCTTCTCGCGCGCGTCCTCAGACAGCTCCATTGCCTGCCGATACATTTTAATCGCATCGTCGGCTGATAAATTTTCCTCAATCCCAATAAGACGCACAAATCCTCTCAGAGCTAAAATCTTGTGCACCTTGCTTTCAGATGTTTTTGCTATAGTCAAAAGGTCGTCTATGGGCTTAGGATTTGGCCATTCCGACAACGCTCGAACCGCAGTATCCCGTTCTTTCTCGCTATCGCTTTTCAAGGCTGCACGTATTGCAGCCATTGCGGTGTCATTCCCTATTTTACCGAGCACACTCAAAAGCGTACACCGCTGTTGGATTTCCGTAACCTTTGGTAAGGCCATCAATACTACATCAGCCTGATGATTTTTATCTTCTATTTTAAGAGCTATAGCAGCTACGGTTTTCTCGGCTTCACGACGTACGGATTCATTTTCTATTTCCACAAGGAGTTGTATAAGCGCGGGCAAATATTTCCGGTCGGCAAGAACCTTTAAGACCTTAAATGATTCCTGCTGAACCATGATATCCTGGTCCTGTGCGGCTCTCAGCAAAGTATCTACGCCGTCCTTGATATTCCGCTCGCCTATGCTGCGAATCAATTCGATTTTGACATAACCCGAAGCAGAAAGTGTATCTGCAAGTATTTTTTTATCAACTTCGCCGCCCCGCAGACGATACAAACTTTCGCGGGCGGCTTTTTGCTCCTGCCCCCTGCTTTTTGCCGCTGCCTCAGCCAGCATGGTGACATTCGACGCATCGCCTAATTGACCAAGCGCCTTCAACGCTGCTATACGAACTGACGGCTCTTTATCCTTTGTATAGCCGATGACCACCGGCAAAAGCCCGCTCGACGCCAAGTCACCGCCGCGATCAGCCAGGACGGAAAGCAACTGAACCTGCGCTACAGAGGAGAGATTCGGCAGCTCCTTGACCAGAGTCTCAGTGACTTCTTTGCCGGGCAGCTCCCTGGCCATTGTTATAGCAACAGTCTGCATATCAGGGTCGCTGCTCTTAAGCAAATCAATCACGGCCTTGACGGCTTCGCCCGTTGTTTCATTTGAAGCTAAACAAACCACGCCGCAGCATTGCAGCACAACAAAAATTGAGCATATAAAATATTTGGCTCTCATTTCCTTTTCCGTAGTCCGCCAAAAAATAAAGGTTGAACATTATTTCTATTTCATGGCCGTAATCATGCTTTTCGCTGCAGCAGCACGAATTGTCTTGGGCATCTCTTTTTCCTGCAGCTCTTTGTATATGGCCAATGCCTGGGTTTTCTTTCCCTCTGCAACAAGCCGGTCGGCGCACAATATATACGAGTCCATAATTCTCACTTTTACTTTACCGCTGGTTTTGTCTTTGGCCCCAGCCAGGACTTTAGTGGCCTGCTCGTCTGCGATTCGGCCAAGAGCTGCGGCGGCAGCAACTGCAACTGTCTCGTCGGAGTCACCCAGTAGCTTGGATAAAGCATCCACAGCCTTTGTGTCACTGCGCTGACCCAGCGAGTTAATAATGCCAACCTTTGCCCTGCCGCTTGCTGCCGGCAGAGTATCACGCAGAGCCTTCTCGACAGCAGAGCCGGGTATCCGCTCTAATGCGTACCTTGCCATATCGGAGTATTCATCTTGAGTCAACATTTTCGCCATAACAGGTACGGATTGTTCGGTACCGATAACGCTCAACTGTCTGCAGATAAAATCCTTGCCCGCACGAGTAGCATCCGGCAATTCGAGCACGCTTAACAAGGATTTTTCCATCTTCGCCATTTCGTCCTTTTTGCCATACGTCTTTTTTATGGCATCTTCTGCTTCCGTCAGAGCCGCACGGTTCTGTCCCCAGTCATAAGTCTTTATTTTCTCTAATAAAGCAGCAGCTATTTCTAATTGTTCAGCCATTTTTTTATGTCCTTTCTATAATTAATTTTTCTTTTCCGGTTGAATTAATGATTTTGGTTTGACATCAACTTTTAAATCGCCCAGCGCAAATTGAATGCCCCGCAGATAGTGCTCCAAAATCGGAGGATTCCATGCCACATCATGATTGTGGCCGAGCGAGCAATAAAACACTCGACCTTCGCCCCATTTTTTGACCCAGGATATGCCGGTATCCGCATCCGTAGGCTTCTGCGAGGTCTTTTTCGTCACTTCATCATTCATATCGAGGCTCATCAGCACAAGCTGCTTGTCCCTCGAATATAACGGCGGCTCGGTTCGGTAAATCTCATCCTTTATCTTAAAGCCCGCCCCTGCAAACGGAGCCATCAGCGGATGATTCGGCTCATCAATTTTTATTGCCCATGTCCCCTTGTCGGTCCAGGGATGTCCGGAAAATGTGCCGCCCATCATCTCCTGGGCCTGGGGCCATTGATTAAAGTTGTCGGTGGCCGCGTGAATACCGACTACTCCCTTTCCACTTTTAACAAACTCCATAAGGCTGGTGCAAATCTCAGGCGTGGTTTCGGGACTAAACTTCAATCCTGTCGTGTTATTAAAACACACCGCATCGAATTGTTTGATATTCTCGGCCTTAAATACATTCGGGTCACTGCTGAAAACAGCAGTAAACGCCCCTGTCTTTTGTGCCATAATCTCCAATGCCTTGTCCCAGAAAGGTATTGAGCTGTGCCTGAAGCCCTGGCAGAGGTTAAAAACCAGCAGCTTCCGCGGCTTGTCAGGTTCAACGATGGCTTTATTAGGCATGGCTTCTTCCATTTTCTTAATCTCTTCCTGACTTGGTTTGGGTAATTCCCTCTGCGATAGGAGCAAACCATTCATCATTAGCAATAAACACATAATAAAAACAAATATTTTATATCGATTCATTTTTATTCCTTATCTTATAAATGCCACGGGCTGCGCATCGGACGCATCAGCATCCGATTGGCTGTATCATCGTTAACAAACTGCTCCTTGGCCGGGTCCCATTGCAGCTTTCTTCCGAGCAGCATGGCAATCTCACCCAACAGACCCACACTTATCGAACGATGCGCCACCTCTATCGGGGCGATAGTTTGTTGACGGCTTCGGACACAGTCCAAAAAGTTCTGCTGATGGTCGTTGCTTTCATACAACCTTATCTCTTCGGAACCGATTTTTTCCTCCAAAATGCTCTGCGGTTCTGCCACGAGTTTATCACCACGGTCGACAT